>UMAY01051233.1_pt1 | contig 9380 bp, 10 predicted proteins | sample 1963831 | NCBI WGS metagenome assembly UMAY01 (sample SAMEA4835928, study PRJEB28245) | human gut metagenome | biome: gut microbiome; material: fecal sample | place: Denmark | collected 2008 | reverse complement strand
AGTACGGTGGAGTGCATACCGATGAGGCAGTGGTCCTCAACGGTGCAGGCATGCAGCAGAGCACAGTGGCCTACGGTTACATAATCGCCTACGATGCAGGCGTATTTATCGGCAACGTGCAGTACGCTGTTGTCCTGAATGTTGCTGTAGCGGCCAACCTCGATGCGATTAACGTCGCCGCGGATAGTAACGCCGGGCCAAACGCTGGCGTACTCTTTAAGCTCAACCTTGCCAATCAGGGTGGCAGTATTAAAGGCATAGGCCTTTTCATCAATTTTGGGGGCTTGTGCTTCAAATTTAAAAATCATGGTATCACCGCTTTCTGTAAATTGGCTGCCTTCGCGGCAGTCTTGAAAGATAAACAATTTCTTCTCACACTATTATTATCATATGAGCAGATAATAAAGTCAAGGCGTTCACATTTATTTTGCAGATGTGAAGGATTATTCCTTTTTATAACATAAGATTTTTGGAGAGGACGCGTAGGCGTTCTTCTTTTTTGTGCCTGCAGGTGCAAAAACGTGCTATGCTTGGCACGGATTTCTTTTGTCAAATAGTCTAAACTATATACAGGTTCTGGTGAAGAACTTGAACTAATAGGGTATTATTAGCCTATGAAGTTAAGCTAAAAAATACTCTTGGTGGCATAATATAATAAAGGGGGTTTTTAGATGGTAGATAATATGGCGGAGCTTGTGTATCGCAAAATGGGTGCGAAAATCAGATATTATCGCCAGGTAAAAGGTATTAACCAAACAGATTTTGCTATTAAGGTGTCTATTTCTTCCCAATATCTGAGCAAAATAGAAAACGGCAAGCGGATTCCAAGCCTGCCTGTGCTTTTGAGTATTGCAGAGGCCTTGGAGGTGGAGGTAGCGGAGCTGTTGGACGGTAAAAATGTGTAAAATCTTTATTGGTAGTAATTTGTATGGTGAGTAATTTTTGTATACATTGACAGAGATATTATAATTTCAGATACCTACGCATATGATACCGATATTGAAGCAGAATATGATTTGAAAACAGGCGGACAAACTTTGAAGAAAAAGATATTTAACAAGATAAATATCACCAAAGATTTCAAAGTTGACTAAATGAACCCGAATTATATTGTGTTTTGAGCTATCCATACTATTAGGTTTTGGTGGCTGGAGCGTTTTGCTTCAGCCATTTTTTTGTTGAGGTTGTGAAAAAAGCTTTTGCTTTATGTTTTTGCACCACTTGCACCGGTTGCACCACTTTTTTCAGACTTTTTGCTAAAAAATGAGGGGTTCGAAGATTTTAATATAATATAAATAAAAGAGCATTAAAATAGCTGTAAATACCATAAAATAAAGCTTTTTAACCATTACGAAGACTTTACTTACAGGGATATATATTATGGTTAGTGGCGCAGTTTTTCTTTTTGCACCAAATGAAGTGGTTCAAGTGGTGCAAGTGGTGCAGAGTAATGGAAGTACAATTTTCTGAAGAACTTCCTTGACATTCCTAATATTTCATCGTACAATATATACAGCGTTTAAAGCGCTATCTACAATTTGTTCATATAGGGATTATAATTTGTCATTATAAGAAGAATTAAGTTGTGTACGCTATTAGTGTACACAAAATTCTCTATAATGGCTTTTTTATTGCCTTTTCTAGCCAATTTAAGTGTTTTAAAGAAAGGATGATTCTTATATGGCAAATTATTGTTACACAAATTTATATGTTTATGGTCCTCAAGAGGAGCTGGCAAACCTCTTTAAAAAGCTCAAGCGCTGGACGCGCAAGGATGAGCGCAAACCGAAATCTGCCTTTGGCTGCGGCTGGCTCGGCTTCATCGCTGAGGGCGCCGGCATCCAGGCCTTTGACCTCCGCGCCGGCGTTGAAAAAATCCAGTTCGACGGCAAAGGACAGCTCTTTATCAAGTATATATCTGCAGATGGCCCGCAGCCCGCTTTCTGGGAGGCGCTGGTGCGTAAGTTCGTACCGCGCAGCTGGTCCTGCTACCTGGCGGAGGAATCCTGCACAGGCTTGTACATTACCAACGATAAATTGAAGCGGAAAATTACCGCAGATTACGCCATTCCCGGACGTTGCGCCGACGGTTCCTACACCTCGTCGTTGGTTCGCCGCAGCACCTTCTACACCGAAGGAGCTATGCGCGAGCTGCTCAGTAGCAGATATGGTGCCGGCAAGAGCATGGACGAGCTGGTGAAGCTGGCCTTGCAGGATGGCCTGCCTGTGTATGAGGTAAAGCGAGAGGCTTGATGGGTGCAGGAAGCGGCAGCTTTGGGGGCTGTCGCTTACCATAAAAATAAGCGCAAGTCTAAAAGGCTGTTTTAGGCGAGCAGCTTTGCAACTTCAAGTTGTTGGTACAGATTAACTTAAAAGCAGAGAAAAAACTCAGTAAGCTTATTAGCCTAGAAAAACAGACTATATACCTAAAAAATTATTTATATAAACTGCTAATATAATATAGAGAAGTTTTAGCAAGAGGTGATGACGTTGTTTGCTGCGCGTTACAAGAATATTGGATTGAAAATAGCATATTACAGAAAAAAGAGAGGCTATACGCAAGCAGAGTTGGCCGAGCGGATTGGCATGAGTGTTGCCTATCTTGGGCAGATTGAGCGAGGGAACAGAGGCAACAGCTTTTCTTTGGAAACGCTGTACCAGATTGCTGATGCGTTGAAGATTGATGTTAATTTGCTGATAAAAAATGAAATGTTGGCTTGATAGGTGGTAGTTGCTGTGTCTTTACAAACTGAGTTCAGGAATATATTAGAAAAAATAAAAAGAGATCAAGGTACGCATACTAAAATTGCTGTCGTCGGGCAACCGGGTGCTGGTAAATCAAGTATCATCAATGCGCTTATCGGACATAAAGTTGCGAGAACAGGTCAAGGAACAGATATTACTCGAAAAGGTGTGAGATATCGTTATGAGTTTCTGGAGATAGTTGATTTGCCTGGATATGGAACGACGATGTTTCCACTAAGCGAATGGAAAGAAAAATTCAAGATACATCAATATGACATTATTTTTTTCGTCTTTTCTGGGAAGCTGACCAAAGATGATTGTGATTTATTTGCGAGCATAGCTGCTTACAATAAATCGGGTCAGAAAAGACCTTTGCTGTTAATCAGAAATCATTGTAGTGATTTGGCAAGCCATGAAGATAGAGAAGCGATACGGCGAGATATTTATGCAAAATTGCCAGAAGGCCTCTTTGGGGAGCTTTATTTTGTTGATTGTAGATATCAAAATGGTATAGATAAAGTACGAAATGAAATTTTAAATGAAAAGTATAAGGATATTTGGCAACCGAGAATAATAAAGGAATTCGAGAAAGCGAGAGATGAATTTTTAAGGACTAGGAAATCGAAAGCAATGGATTCACTTTCGACATATACAAAACTTGCTTGTGCTAATGGTGTAAATCCTTTTTTAGGTGCTGATATTGCAGCAGATTTAGCAATTTATTTTAAAATGTTTTCTGCTATTAAAGAAGATTTTGATATAGATGATAACGAGCTAAAGAGAAGGTATTGTAATTATCCAGGTGCTAAAAAGCTTTTAGAGCTAATGACGGAAAATGGTGTTATTATCTTATTAAAGAATTTTGGCGGTAAGCAAGTAATAAAAAGTGTTGGTAAATATATTCCTTTTTTAGGCCAGGGGATAGCAGCTGTGCTTGGGTATACGTTGGCTGAAGATGCAGGAAAAAGTTATATTAAAGATTGTGCGACTTTAGCTCGGCAAGTAATGAATGATGAAATTGCGAACTATAAGCTATATGGTGATTTAAGAGGTTCTTCTAAACAACCAATATGTATAGAAAGTTATAAGCTATATCAATTAAAGGAGTGATTTTCAAATGGCTAATTATCAAGAGGATTTGCGTGAGCAACTCAGAAGAAAGTATGAGGAAAAAGAGCATACGGTTGTAAAAATTGCTTTAGTCGGGCAGCCTGGTGCAGGTAAGTCGAGTGTCATTAACAAGTTGATAGGTAAAAATTTATTTAAATCTGGAGTATATACAGACACTACAGTGAAAAGCCAAGAAGCATCTTGGGGAGCGTTGAGGATAGTTGACTTGCCTGGTTACGACACAAAACAATTTCCGTTTGAAGACTGGTGCAAACAATTTTCTGTAGAAGACTATGATTTGTATCTGTTTGTGTTTGCCGGTAAATTACATGATGCTGATGGAAAGTTATTTAAAAAATTTAAGGAATGGAATCAATCTAGGAAGCACCCTTATTTTATTGTGCGCAATAAGGAAGATGATATATGGGATGGTGAAAGAACTCTAGAAGAGCTGAAGAAAGAAATCATTGAAGATGTTTATTCTAAAGTAGGGGCTACAGACATAAAAGTTTATTTTACAAGCTGTAAAACTGGTACTGGTTTCAAAAAATTAAAAAACGACATTTTTGCTTCCGGCATTGATGATGTAAAGAAGGATAAAATCATTGCAGGCTTTAAAGCAGATAGTATTAAAGATTTAGATAGAAAAAGAGCAAAATGCCTAGATGATATTAATATGTATGCTTGGGCTGTAGCTGCGAATGCTTTGAATCCAATTCCTGGGGTTGATGTTAGCTTTGATTTAGCGGCTTTTTATAAGATGGCTCAAGAAATTAGAGAAAGTTTTGGGCTTAATGAAACAGTTATAGAGAAATACATGACTGTATTGGGACCGGTAGGTAAACAACTTGCAGATAAGGTGCTTGCATATCTTACCAAAGAAGGCATAATGTGGGTTATCAAGCAAGTAGCTGGGCAATATGCTAAAAAGCAATTTGTAAAATATATTCCTTTTGTCGGGCAGGTAGTAGCAGCTTGCGCTGGTTTTGCTATGACCAAAACATTAGGAACATATTATATAGATAATTGTTTTGAATTAGCGAAGGAAATTCTTGAGTATGAAGTAATGAATAACAAAGATAAAATGTAAAAATGAAAAGAGTTGTGATTAGTGTATAAAAACTAGGGTTGCTAATGCTTGAAGTGTGTATTATTTTGTCATCTATCTGCTGGTGCTGTGGTGCAGGCACGCATTCTTTGAACTTGACTGAGCAGGTGGAGAAAATGCTCCACTTGCACCAGTTGCACCACTTTTTTTCGGCCATTTTGCTAGAAATTGAGGGACTCGAAGATTTTAATATAAGATAAATAAAAGAGCCTTAAAATAGCTGTAAATGCCATAAAATAAAGGTTTTGAACCCTTACGAAGACTTTACTTACAGGGATATATATTAGAGCTAGTGGTGCAGTTTTTCTTTTTGCACCAAATGAAGTGGTTCAAGTGGTTCAAGTGGTGCAGCATGGCGGTAGAGGTACGCATTCTTTGAACTTTATGAAGGGGAGAGATGTGCTGAATATATCATCATAATTATCAGAAAATATATTGATTTCTGACTACTTCTCTGCTATACTAATCACATAGACTAGTCTGAAAATTATAAAAGGAAGCAGGTCGAGATATGCAAAATGTAATGGAGCGTTACCAAACCTTCAGGCAGGTTGTCGATGATATTACCTTGATGAATAACCGCTTTATGAATAAGGTTTTTGACGGCAATATTCCCGCAACGCAGAGAATGTTGCGTGTTATTCTTAAAAATGATAAAATTAAAGTACGCAAGGTAAGTGTGCAGCAGTGGCTGCAAAATCTTTACGGTCATTCTACGCAGCTGGATATTCTGGCTGATGATGAGAATGGCACGCAGTTTGATGTGGAGATACAGCGAAGCGATGAGGGGGCTCTGTGCAAAGGGCACGCTTTTATAGTGGTGCGCTGGATATGCACTTTCTGGATACTGGAGAAAAGTATGAGGATTTGCCTGACGCTTACGTGATTTTTATTACGGAAAGCGACGTTTTCAAAGAAGGCAGGTCAATCTATAATGTTGAGCGCAGTATTAACGAAAGTGGGAAGGCTTTTGGTGACGGCTCGCATATCGTTTATGTGAATGCTGCCTGCCAGGACGATACGCCGCTCGGCAGGCTGATGCAGGATTTTAATTGCAATGATCCTGCCAAGATGCATTATAAGGAGCTGGCAGATAGAGTTAATTATTTTAAGACTTCGAAGGAGGGCGAGATTGATATGACAGATATTATTGAAGCTTACGCAAATAATAAGGCAAAGGAAGTAGCTGAAAAAGCAGCGAAGAAAATGCTTGCAGACGGTATGAGTCTTGAAGCTGTTGTACGTTATTCTGATCTTTCTGAAGAAGAGGTGCGTGCTCTGGCTGCTAAGCAGAGCGCTTAATAACACCTGGAAACAAAAAACTGATAAAATGTGGCAGTCGTGCTGAGCCGGAGGGCAAGCACGGCTACTTTTTTAGTCATTAATGAATGGGAGAAGGGAGCTCTATAATAAAGATATGGTATGGCAATGACAGTGCTGCTGTTTGGCGAATGTGTTTGGTTTGTCAAAGTACTCCAAAAGAGCTGTTCTGGACAAGGGTTTCGAGAGGTGCTGTTACAACAGTGATTACCGCTTGCGGTATGTAAAAAAGAACTGATTTGAAGAATATGAAAAACTACTTATTGAAGAAAATATTCTAAAGGTTGATAAATCCCATGGCTGCCACGCAAGCGGCGGCCTTTTTACATTTACCAAACTATTTGGCAATACTGCTTGCGTAATTTCCTCTAAACGCCGTATAATAGATGAGAGTTTGAAAATCAGAGGTTTATATGAAGAAAAAATATCTATATTTACTTTTGCGAGTACTGGTTTACCTGCTGGTGCTGGGAGCAATTTTGTATGGCTTGTATGAATCACCGTATAATCCGCATCCGCACAGTGCCGAGGATATCCGCCGCTGGGTTGTGGGCTTCGGTGTGTGGGCACCGCTGATTTATGTGGCGGTGTACACGATTCGTCCGCTGCTTTTATTCCCGACGTTGCTTTTGAATTTAAGTGCAGGCGTCTTGTTCGGTCCCTGGTGGGGCATCTTGTTTCTGCTCTTGGGTGGCTTTGGCTGTGCAAGCTTTTGCTATCTTTTGGGACGTTTCGGCGGCGGCAGCTGGCTGCTGCGCAACTTCGGCGGCAGCTGGGGTGAACGCTTGACGAACTATCTTGTAGGCAGCGGCAGCTTTAAGAAGATGATTATTTTGCGCACGGTGCCGATTTTTCCGTATGATCCGGTGAGTATTATTGCCGGCAGTGTGCGCCTGCCGTTTAAAATTTATGCAGCAGCAACGGTTCTCGGTATGCTTCCGGGGGCCATTGCCTATAACTTTTTGGCAGATGCTTTCGGTACGCCGCGTTTTTATGCGGCGCTGGCTGTAACACTGCTGGCCTTTGGTATACCGCTCGTTTGGTGGCAGAAGAATTCGGCATCGCAGGCGTTGGGCAGTTTAAAAAATTTCGGTAAAGGCAGTGATAATAATGGCAAAGAATACAGAGATTGAATTAAAGCTTTTGCTCAGCAGAGAAGGCTTGGAGAAAATGCTGCAGCTGGATTTTATGCAGCAGGCTATGCGTCCGGAAAGCTACAAAAAGCGCCGTCTGGTGAGCACCTATTATGATACTGCGGATATGACGCTGACGCAGCATGGTATTGCTTACCGTGTACGCGACAAAGGCGATGGCAGCTTTGAAGCGACCGTAAAGACTTCCAGGCAAAGCAAGGATGGTCTGAGCGAACGTCTGGAGCTGAATCTGCCGCTGGCAGAAGCAAAGCCTGAGCTGAACGGCTTTGCAGCTCTTGGCCTGGGTTACGAGCTTAGCGAATTGGCTCCTGCCGGCGTACATGCCTTGTTTACGGTTGATGTGGAGCGTATAACCTATATTCTGGATTATGCCGGTGCTGTAATTGAGCTGGCGATAGATAAAGGCGCCATTCATTGCGGTGAAAAAAGCGACAGTATCGATGAGGTAGAATTTGAGCTTATGAGCGGCACTGTGGATGCGCTGCTGGAGCTTAAGGAAAGAATAGCGTCACAGGTTGAGCTGCGTGCGGAAGAACGCAGCAAGTTTGCACGCGGACTGGCGCTTTTGCAGGCAAAATAAGGAGCAGGACAATGGCGGAATTAATACATTATCTGCATCAACAGACGGAAGATAATCTTTCCGTTGTTAATCATTATGGCTATGAGCAGGCGGAGAAGGTGTGCCGTTTTCATAGCAGTTTTCCCGAATATAACGTTACACCTTTAGTGCATCTGGAAAATCTGGCCAAGCTTTTCGGTGTTAAGGATATTTATGTTAAGGATGAAAGCTATCGCTTCGGCCTGAATGCCTTCAAGGTTTTGGGCGGCAGCTACGCTATTGCCTGCGAGCTTGCCAAGCGTCTGCAGCTTCCTGTGGAAGAGCTTACCTATGACAACCTTATGGCACCTGAGGTAAAACAAAAGCTGGGCGAGCTGACCTTTGTTACTGCTACCGACGGCAATCATGGCAGAGGCGTTGCCTGGACTGCCAGCCGTCTGCAGCAGAGGGCTATCGTGCTGATGCCTAAGGGAACAGAGCTTGCGCGTCTGGAGGCTATCAAAGCGTTTGGTGCCGAAGCCTATATTACGGATGTCAATTATGACGATACTGTGCGCATGGCAAGAAAAATAGCTGCTGAATGCGGCGGCATCATGGTGCAGGATACATCTTGGGAAGGCTATGAGGATGTGCCTCTGCATATTATGCAGGGCTACACTACCATGGGTTATGAAATAGTGCAGCAGCTGCATGGAGTGCGTCCGACGCATGTCTTTCTGCAGGCCGGAGTGGGCGCTATGGCCGGTGCTGTAGCAGCTTTTTTTGCTGACTATTATAAAGCAGATAAACCGATTATCACCATAGTAGAGCCTGAAAAGGCGGACTGCATTTTCAAAACGGCAAAGGCTGATGATGGAAAGCTTCATAATGTAACAGGTGCTTTGGATTCGATTATGGCCGGTCTGTGCTGCGGTGAGCCCTGCAGTCTTGCCTGGGATATGCTCCGGCGTTACGCAGATAATTTTGCTTCTATGCCGGATGAATTTGCTGCCTATGGCATGCGCGTGTTGGGCAATCCCTTAAGTGGTGATACTGCTGTTGTTTCAGGTGAAAGCGGCGCAGCAGGTCTTGGATTTGCCTTGCTGGGCCGTAGTGACGCACAGGCCAACTCTCTTCTGCAGCTTGATGAAAGCTCTGTTGTGCTGTGTATTTCTACCGAAGGTGATACAGCGCCGGCAAAATACAGAAGCATTGTCTGGTCCGGAGAATATAGCCTGGATAAGCTTTCGGGTATCGAAAAATAGCTTAGCGATGCGGCTTACATCTGTTTTCAAAAATAATGCAAATAAATTTATGAAAAGCTGTTGACAAACGGGCCTAAATCCTGTATAATTCTTTTTGTCGCAAACGGATGGGTTCCCGAGTGGTTAAAGGGAGCAGACTG
>UMAY01046355.1_pt1 | contig 9553 bp, 9 predicted proteins | sample 1963831 | NCBI WGS metagenome assembly UMAY01 (sample SAMEA4835928, study PRJEB28245) | human gut metagenome | biome: gut microbiome; material: fecal sample | place: Denmark | collected 2008 | reverse complement strand
CGTTACTCAATAAGTGTGATTTTTTTGCTCAATATTTGTTTTTCAGGTATATGGTACTCTGTATTATCTGTAGAAAAACATATAATTTTTCCAAGTTCTTTATCGTGAGATACCTGCCAGCCTCCCGAATAAGAATAAAGATGACGTAGTTCCAATTCCTTGCTATTAGAATATAAGAAACACTGTATAGTTTTCCCATTTAATAATTCTAATGAAAGTTGATACCTGTATCCTATATTTTTTGTGAAACTAATATCTGGCCGTGTAAATATATAATGTATTCCAGCAATCGTGAAAAGCAAGAAAACAACACAGACTGGTGTAGTAACTATTATTAATGAATTATCCATAAGGAGCCCCCTTTATGCAGAAAATACTTGAATCATTGGCTGACAAAATAATTATTACAAAAGATTTCCCTTTTTACATGAGACTAATAAGCTGGTTTTGCTTTTCTTTAAGCTATTTTAAACAAGAGCTGTTTTCTGTCTTACAAGTCTGTGAAATTGATTTTAGTTTTGTAACCAAGTTAGTAAGAACAAATGAAAATTATATATACTTATTTCTTACGATTTTTACATTTTTTAATATGTATATTTTTATCGTCTGTATACTTGATTTTTTCTTCAAGATAAAGGATTCTTTACCTGATATTGCATTTCAGATATATATTATTTATTTTTATATTTCACTTTGGGTAGATTGCTTTGAAAATTTTCATATTTTACATAAGGGTTTTTCAGTAATAAACTTTTGGGAAATTCATTTTTCAAAGCCACTTTATTTATTGTTATTATTTTTCTTAATATTACCAATAGTCTTTTATATGTTCGCAATCACATTAAAAGGAATTGAAAATTTAAAGAAAACCTTGTCCCAATTTGATAAAAATTAAATTCAAAAGAATTAACTTCTTTAACATTTCTCCATCTAAATCTGGTTCAGTTAGGCTAGATTCAGATGGGGTTATACCACAATTATTTCAGCAAATTATGTTGAATCAGAGATTACTTGTTCATAGTGGACAATGTTTTCTTCTTTATATTGTATTTAGATGTATTTTTAAAGCTTTCCAACATTTCTTCTATATCTTTATATTTTCGCCTGGGGATAATATATTTTCCTATAGCGGATCGTGCCTGCCATATTTTTTCTGTCCTAATATGATATATGTGCGAAGGAAACCTTTCTTTCTTCTCTCCCATCTGCCAAAATATAAATCCAAAGGTAGTATAAGAAATTGATGTACCTACAAAAGAAAATATAGGAATTTGCTGCAGCAAAGTTTTATCTTCATCCTCTAATTCTATTTCTAAAGCTGAAACTGATTTATCCAGTATCTTTTGGTAGTGGCATATGACTGGAAATCTTGAATCCTCAAATTTAAAGCTATCTTTCATTAAAAGAAGTACACGTTCTATTTTTGTTCTTTCAATATCAGAAAAAAATATCATGTGACCAATACGATAAGCATTCCAGTATCTCCATGTCTGCGGCATAATTACTGGACAACCACCTGTAAGATGATGTTCCTTTATGTTTTCTTCATAACTTAATTCTCCTGATGAGGATTGTTTTTTACCCTTTTTCGTTTTTATGTAATCGAATAATTTTTCTTCATTTGTCATATAATGCCCTCACTTTTATCTTTTAGCTATTTGTTTCTAATATGTATATTTTTTGTTTAATGAGGGGCTTATTGTGCCGCAGCTTATGTGATCGGGCGCCGGGAATGGGACTTTCAGAAAAACTGCCATCCAATCTCAACTGTCTTGTGCCGAAGACACAGGGAAATTACAAAATGGCATCTCTTTTAATATATCCATCGCTACAGTATCTTCTTTTCCCATTAATTTTAATATCTTGTACTGTGCTATTTGCCTTAAACCGCCCACATATCTACACAAAACCAAATCCTGACGAGTATGTACTTTTATTTGTGACAAGTAATTTTTTACAATTTCTAATTTGATTATTCTCTCAGGATTATCTACGCATTCAACATAATTCCATGAAGAACTTTCAATAACCTTACCAAGAGCTTTTCTGTACGACTCATTATTCATTTTCTTCTCTTCGCTTTCAATACTTGAGAGAACGCGATCTGCAAATATTGATTCTTCAACCAACATTGTTCTTGCAGGGTATTCTTCCAAAGGGTGGAAGCCCACTCCCAGTCCTCTATCCTGTCTAACACTTTGCGTTAGTCTCTTATAGATATATTTTATTATTTTTTGTTTCCAATCTTCTGGATACTCCTCTTCCTTGAATTTAGAGAAATAATTATTTAAAAGCTTGGTTTCTTGATTATATGCAGCATATAAATCATTGCGTAATATATAATGATCATTTGTCATTACTCGGTCATGCTTTTCTTTGATAATATTATTTTCATTATAATCATTCAAGCCCTTTTCTAAAGTATGTTTCGTTATACCTTCCATAATATTAAGAACCAAAGTTTCTGCCTCATCACCGTATTTACAAACTATATTTTTAAATATTTCATCCTCTTCTTTTTCGTCTGCTGGTTTAAATGCTTCTATAAGTTTTTTCTTTATATCCTGTAAAAATAATTCCTCTGGCAAAGTAACTTCTTCCGCATCCATTGTTGGAAAAAGAATGCAATGTTTTGATGGATTTAATACATCTAACTCCGTTGTAATGATGCTCCCTTTTAAATCAGAAAATAAATCAGAAAAAGCCTTAATATCTTCTTTTACGCTATTTTGTGCTGACTTATATTTTTGCAAAGTAAGAAAGAGTCCTTCTTTTTTGTACAAGAAGGCTACTTTGCTAGTTGCAACGTCTGCTTTTATTTGTGTTACTATATTTTTCAATGTTTGTGCTTCATCACTATTATCGGGTTTTATTAAAAAAATATATATGTCAGATTTAGCAACACGTTTAGCTTCAACATTACCTGAAACGCCCGGTGTATCTATTATCTGAACATCATCCAAATCACATTTCTTTAACAGTTCCTCACAAAATAAGCTTGGTTTCTGATAGGTATTGATATGGAAAGATACCTTCTCTTTGTTTGGATATCTCTTACTCTGCTCAATTTCCCTGATTTCTCTAATTACATTTTCTATCTTTTCCATTTTAGATATATTGCTCTGAATAAAACGATGTTTTGTTAATTCTGTCACCTTATCCTTAAGAGCAGCTATTTCCTTAGAATCTGATTCATTGTAGATGGAGTTAAAATCTGTATGAAAAGTAAAGTTTTCCAGAAGGGTTGACTCTGAAACTTGAATATATATTGGACACACTGTTTTATCAATGTTATTACCGCAAAATAGTTTAGTAAATCCCACTCTATCCTTAACAAATCGAGAATTGAAAAAAGACTTACCACTTCTTGCTCTGCCAATAATTGCAATTGTTTTTGTTTTTAAATTAGCTTTAGATATAACAGTACTCGAATCCTCTTTTTTATATAAATAGTCAATAATATCTTCAGTTTTCCAAATTGATCCCGCAGGTGTTTTTTTTAAAGGCTTTGGAAAACTTGTATCGCTTTCTATCCAATTTGAGACATCACTATTACATATATCGACTATATCACTAAGCGTAAGTACCTCTTTATTAATTTCCATATAACTCCTCCTTACAAAATTATCACGAATGGAACAAGTTCCCGTTCTTTATGATTTTAGCATACGTTATGTATCTAACTGTGTGAACCCTCCCTACCTAAATCAGAGATTATAGGTGGGGCTTCCCATCACATCAGACCAAAGATGTCTCAAGTACAAGAGGTGTCTGACTACCACTTTAGGTGGTATGGGCTGCCCGACTACAGATACCGCTTTTCCTCAGCCGCTTGGTCACGCGGCAGCTTACGCTGTTCTTCAGTGTGCCAAGGACCGCAGAGAAGTGAATTAATGTAGCCAGGACGCAGCTGGTCCGTCTGCAAAGTTCAGGGACTTTTGCCTGAACCTGCAACATTCTCTTCGCAGAGACTGATTTTAAGAGGACACGGATAAAATACCGTGCCGCTATATTCTTTGAAGCCGAAAGGTCACAGTTATAAACTTTTCCATTGGTAAAACGGCAGAGTTCATTTGTGGAAAATCCAGCTTCTCTCCCACGCAGTATCTTCCCGGAGCCATCATAGGCAAGCCGGGAAGTGTTCACGGCACAGATATAGGAGATACGGATACCTTTCCGGGCAGCCATCTCTTTTACACGGTGCTGGATATCCCGTTTCCGCCATAAAGACAGCCGCTGTTTCTTTGAACCACGCTTTTTACCATGCATCTGAAGATGTTCAAACACAATGACTTCTGCACTGACCTCCTGTGCATAGGCGATGATTGCCTGTGCTGTCTTTACAACAATCGCCGCATTATAATGATTGATAAATCTCCACAACCGGGGATTTTTATGATTGCCCTGCTGCTGTGCCTTCTTTACTGTGTTCAGTAATCCATACATCCGGTCTTTTTCTACGGGGCTGTTGATAAACTTCTGCCCGGTGACAGTTCCATCTTTACCGACTACAGAACACACAGCATCTGTATTGATGCCAAGGTCTACTCCAAGGACTGTGGAGACATCCTTATCCTTCTTATATCGTGGCAGTTTCTTGTTTGCGAGGGTATATGCCACACGCAGCTCATACCGGTGCCCACGTTTTGCAAGCACCGGCGGAGCGGCTGCCCATTCTGCCATCTGGCGGGTCACATACTGCCAGTCTGTATTACGGACATGGACAGTCTTCCAGATCCAATCATGCCCGTCAAATAATTTCAGGCTTACAGAAGTCCCATCCTGCAGGAATGTATTTCCACGGTAAAAACACGGCATGGCTGCCGGTTTTTTCTTAAGGAATGGTCTTCTTCCCTGCCTGCCATTCTTCTCCCAGTTCTTTAACTGGGAGTGGTAAGCAAAAATATTCCCTACGGCAGTATTGATGGCATCCCGGCGCAGGTAGGACGGGAATTTATAGAAATCCTTATCAAATTTCTTATAGTCCGCATCCCGGTCTTTCGTACTGTGTGTGAGATGTTCCATGTACTGCTGGCGGTGCTGCTGTGCAGTGACTCTTTTCCCTCTGTTTGTTGTGTATCCAGTAAGCAGGATGAGTTCTTCATAATGAAGGCTGGCTATCTCCATGAAGTATCTTACGGCATCACGGTAGATACGCAGCGTTGCATCGAATACATGGTATGCATTTGTGATCTTTAAGCCATAAGATACCGTAGCCATAAAGAACCTCCTTTCTCTGGACACTTGATTTTATACTGATCTCATTATACTGTGGATACAATCCGTTGTAAAGAAGGATCCGCTAATTCTATTATTGAAGAATATCCATAGAAGCTTATATTAAAAAATAAGAACGCTAACCCCGCCTAAATCATAGATTATAGACGGGGTGTGCGCTTATTGGCAGTATAAGTTTTTTCATCAACAACATTGTTATATTACAAGGTTGAGCAATGAGGAAAGAATTCGATTCTTTTTATTGCATTTTAGTTTAAGGTGTGATACAGTAAATATAGAAAAAGGGAAGTTGAAACATTCTCCCCGTTAGTTTTATTTTACAGAATAAACCGCCAAAGGGTTAGAGTGGCGGTTTATTTTTTTCCCTTAAAAATCTGATAACAGATTCCAACTAAGGTTATCAACACAATGGTATATGCAAAAAGATTTTCATATGTAACCATTGGCATCCCCTCCTTTCCGGAGGGTTGCCCTCCATGATTTAATAAAGGGGAGACCGCCATATTTCAACTTCCTAGATAAGATTATACCATTGATGATTAATTTTTAAAAGAAATTCTATCATATTCTTTTTATATCTTTTTAATTTTACCAATATCTGATTTAATTTCCTTATTAACAATACTTTTTCTTAAAATATTCTCCTATTTTCTCCTTGTTTAACTTTTCTCCATCTTCCCAAATTTTTTGTTTCTTGATCATATCCCCCAACTGAAATACATTTTTATCGGAATATGTTGTCCATACTATTTCCAGTGTTTCTTTTTCGTCTTCTGTCATAGCAGGAATACATCCATATGTCTCTGGTATTTCAATTAACCATTTAAAATAAGCTTTAAAATATTGTGATATAGTCTTATTTATTACTCCTGATGACGATTCAGTAGCAAAAAAATCCTCGTCAAGCAAGGGAATATCATCCCAGACATAACTCCATCCTTGTGCTAGATATAAAATAGCTTGTAATTTACCAAGTGTAAGAGAACGACTTTTAACTGAATAAGATAAATACACAACATACTTTGCTGCATCAAGAATCTGCATAATATTTCTCCTTTTTTCTAGTTATCTTTTTCATCGTAAGTGACACATCTTCCAACAATATATCCAATCCCGATTCTTTTAATCCCCAGTCGGTATCCTTGCGAAGACTGCTGCCGAACAAAACCCGGCGGTGCTTACTTCTTGTCAGTAGGGGATACCGTTTTTTCTCCGCCCACTACTGACGCTAGGTTAATTATACAATTCATCTCGCTACCTACATTTCATTTAAAGGCTAGGAGAATCCTTGCTTTTCTTATAAAACTACCCTCCTTCCTAAAATAGATATTTCATATATATCATTTTTTTAGAAGAAAGATATTTTTATAAGAAAAAATCACTTGATAAATAAGTGGTACATCTTTCTATCTTAATTTTGAGATGTACCACCAGTTGTCTTGTTACTTATTTAGTTTCCAGTTCCTGTTCTACAGTTTCCGAAATATCATTTCTTTCCAATCCATGGATAGTGATATTTCTATCTGTTTTTGCTTCCTTACTATTTGCTTCGATAATACCTTTCAGATCAACTCCTGTAGTCTCCTTCATTGATTCCATGACTTTCGCAAGGACTGCTGGAACATTTCCAGCCATATCAGAAACTCCGTTACTATCACCACCGATCACTGTAACTTTATCAATGGAACTGATTGGCTCCGCAATAGCTTTTGCCATATCCGGAAGGATTTTGACAATCATTTCTGTAATGGCAGCATCACCATATTTCTTCATCGCCTCAGCTTTTAAATCCATTGCTTTCGCTTCTGCCTCACCTTTCAACTGGATAGCACGGGCTTCAATAGCGGCCGCATCTTTTTCCTGTTCAAATAGTTTCGCTTCGGCTTCTTTCTGACGCTTGTATAATTCAGCATCGGCTTTCTGCATTTCTGCATATTTATCCGCTTCTGCTTTCTTACGAACTTCCGCATCCAATTTCTTTTCAGCAACTGCAGCTTCTTTTTCCTGCAATTCAATCTCTTTTTCTCTTCTTGCAATATTTGCTTCCTGTGCTTGAACCTCTATTTCTTTTCGGGAAGCTTCTTCCTGTATCTTATATGCTGCATCCGCTTTAGCTCTGGCGGTATCTTCACTTAACTTTAATGCAGCTTTTTTAATAGCTAATGCATTTTCTCTTTCAGCAATTTCTGTTTCTGTTTTTATTTTTTCGATGTTTGATTCATTATTTGCCTTTGCCTGTTCAATAGCTACTTCTTTACTTGCATATGCTTTTGCAATGGAAGCTGATTTGCTGATCTGTTCTCTATTGTCAATTCCAAGATCATTAATAAGTCCATCCTTATCCTTAATATTTTGTACATTAAAAGATAAGATACAGATCCCTAGTTGTGCGATATCTTCTTTGGCATTAGATTTTACCTGCTCAGAAAATTCAGCTTTATTTTGACAAATATCCTTTAACTCCATTGTGCCTATGATCTCTCTTGACATCCTCCCACGGATAAATCCGTGGGATTCCTTAGATTATAACAACATCACCACTCCATATAGGAGTGGATATAGTATGATTTTTCAGGATCTTGCCACCATAGGGGTTCCTCATCTGGGATGGTACTTCCTGGCAGCTGGGCAGATGCCGGTGCCCGTTTATTTATCTTAAAATCCAAAACATTGTTTCATAGATGACCCGGATGCTTTCATCCGGGTTATTTCTTTTTCCTGCATTACGATAAAATCAGCAAATTTCTTATTACACTTCTTTCTATTAGCGTGACTTAGATCATTTGTTGCGTTACTGATCAAAAAAGCACTGTACAGGTCTCTCTGTACTTTAACCCCTCCTATAATCTTTGTCCTCTGGCTCAATGAGGTTTTCTTATTTTTATTCTCAACGTGGTCATACTGGCTTGCACAGAATGTCCGGGTGTTTATCTCACGGTAACTCCCGTTATACAGCTGTACTTTTTGCTGCAAGATATGCAGGAACATAGCAGGGGCACGGGAGCCAAGTGAACGTCCGAACCGTTTCTTCCTCTTGTATTTGTATATCTTGCGAGTAGAACCATCTTTTTTCTTCACCTCTGACAGATGTTCCTGCCGGGCTGTGTGTTTCGAACGCTTCTGAAGTCCTGCGTAATTCATCTTTTCTACAAGAAAGTGCCGGGAGTCTGCCAGAAGTGTATTGCACAGTATCTCATGGGATTGCTTGATATATGCCGATTTCTTCCGATACAGACTCTTTAAGCGGTTACGGTTCTTCCGGTAGGTATGGGAAAATCTCCATGGGTCATGGTTTTGCTTATTGATTGTTCCGTCTGGCTTGTATTTCTTTGGGTTTATTACCCGCTTAGAGCGGTCCATCGACTGCTGCAGGCGATAGATTGCCTTCTCATACTGTTTTGTCTCCGGAGCAAGTTCTGTGAGGATGACTTTAGTCTCTGAGACACCGGCTATCGTGGAGGTTCCTGGGTCTATCCCCATCGTAGAATCCCCGATGTGCTGGAGTTTCTTCGGCGCATCCCCACTTAATACAAGGATCACATAATACCTCCAGCCAGTAGAAAACATCTTCCGGTGAATCTGGCAGTAGGAGATAGCCGATGATAAACTGGCTTCTATGTACTGTCTGTCCTTCTCCCTTTTAGGAAGTTTACAGAACATCGACAGACCAAGCCAGTCTACAGTCAATGTGTCTTTGTCAAACTTAGCTCCATTGGTATTTGTCTTCCCGCTGATCGTAGTAAAATCCCGGTTCTTCTTAAAATGAAGCTGTTTCCCGTTACCAAACAGGACTTTTTCTACGCCCCTCCAGACATTCGACGCCTCCTTCTGCACCTGCTGGGAGGATAAAAGCTTCTTATAATGCTTCCCACAAACCTTGATGTAAGACTGGAGTCCTGCTTCGGTCAGCCCCATGCCCTGCCTGAAAGATGACATTTCCTGTGACAGAGCATCTTTTCTGGAATCAGATTCTTTTGTAGGCTCCTTTATCTTGGATAAAACACGGTACTCCATGAGCATCCCCTGATACTCCTTGTTATGTTCCAGCTGACATAACAGCTTTTTCGCATGTTTCACAAGGACATTATGGATATGGGAAAGGGCATAAAATCTCCGTGTGATCTCCTGTCTGTCATATGCAGTTGTCTTTAATCGGAGTTGTAAAGTATGCATCGTTCCTCCTAATGATTCTTCTATATATCGCTGTTTATCAGTAATACAATTGTTTTGGTACGTCTATATCTTTTATTTATAGATTTATTATATCATATTTTAGAAGATGTTTTGATATAAAACCTCTTCTAAAATACATATT
>UMAY01023441.1_pt1 | contig 9628 bp, 8 predicted proteins | sample 1963831 | NCBI WGS metagenome assembly UMAY01 (sample SAMEA4835928, study PRJEB28245) | human gut metagenome | biome: gut microbiome; material: fecal sample | place: Denmark | collected 2008 | reverse complement strand
CTGGTAGAAAAATATGGATATAGTTTATCAATTTCTGCAACAACAAGACAACCAAGAGAAGGTGAAGTTGATGGCAGAGAGTATTTTTTCAAGACCGTGGATGATTTTAAAAATCTGATCGATTATAATGGATTTATTGAATATGCCAGATATGTGGACAATTATTATGGAACGCCAAGAAAGTTTGTGGAAGATGAACTTGCCGCAGGACATAATGTAATCTTAGAGATTGAGGTGCAGGGTGCATTTAATATTAAGAAGCAATATGAGGATGCATTGTTGATCTTTATTACAGCACCAAGTGCAGCTGCGATCAAAGAACGCTTAGTAGGCAGAGGCACAGAATCTGAGGAAGTGATCAATAAACGTTTAAATCGCGCCAAAGAAGAGTCAGAAGACATGGATAAATATGATTATATCGTGATCAATGATCAGGTAGAAGACTGCGCGGATCGAATTCATGCCATTGTGCAGGCAAAAGAATGCCTGCTTGGAAATAATCTTAAGTTTATAGAAGCAACAAAAAAAGAATTAGAACAGCTATAGGAGGAATTATTATGTTACATCCATCATATACAGAATTAATGAAGGTCATCAATGGTGACAGTGAAGAAGAGAAAGTTATCTCAAGCCGTTATTCTATCGTGCTTGCAAGTGCAAAGAGAGCAAGACAGATCATCGCAGGAGATATGCCATTAGTAGAAGAAAAAGATGGTGCAAAACCATTATCTACAGCTGTTGAAGAACTTTGGGAAGAAAAAGTTAAGATTCTCGGAGATGACGAAGAAGCAGAAGAATAGAAACAGTAAGGAAAACAGGGTGCTTAGGGATTCCTAAACACCCTTATTTGTACAGATAGGGAGTTTTTTATGGACATTATTTTGTTACTTAAAACCGTATTACTTGGAATTGTTGAGGGGATTACGGAATGGTTACCGATCAGTAGTACAGGACATTTGATCTTAGCAGATGAATTTATCAAGCTGAACATGACAGCTGACTTTAAGGAGATGTTTGATGTTGTGATCCAGTTAGGTGCGATCATGGCAGTCGTTGTCTTATATTTCCATAAGTTGAATCCATTTTCACCGAAGAAGAATCACGACGAGAAGATGGATACGATCATTTTATGGACAAAGGTAATTCTTGCAGTATTTCCAGCAGCAATTATTGGTATTTTGTTTGATGACTGGTTGAACGATCATTTTTATAATCCACCAGTTGTAGCAGCAATGCTGATCATCTATGGTGTTTTATTTATCATTATTGAAAACCGCAACAAACGAAGCAGAAGAAGACCAATGAATGATCTTTCCAGATTATCCTATGGAATGGCACTTGGAATCGGTGTATTTCAGATATTGGCATTAATTCCGGGTACATCTAGATCTGGTGCGACGATTCTTGGAGGAATCTTGCTTGGATGTTCTAGAACAGTAGCTGCTGAATTTTCATTTTTCTTAGGGATTCCTGTGATGTTTGGAGCAAGCTTATTAAAGATCGTGAAGTTCGGTCTTGCATTTACATCAACACAGTTGATCGTACTGATCGTAGGAATGGTTGTATCATTTCTTGTATCAATCGGAGCGATCAAATTCTTGCTTGGATATATTAAGAAGAATGACTTTAAGGCATTTGGTGTATACCGAATCATACTCGGTCTGTTAGTGATCGTGTATTTTGCATTCATCAAATAAGGAGTTTGTAAAACATGGATAAGAATTTATTTCTAAAGAATATGGAAGAGATGATCCAGATCGCAAAGACGAATGGTAATCAGATCGACCACAAAGAATTATTAGATTATTTTAGCGATTATGAATTAAATGAAGAAGCGAAAAAACTTCTGATCGCAAGTTTTGTAGAAGCTGGGATTCGCGTTCTGGGTGTTGATGAAGCACAGATCGTTGCAGAAGAAGAGGCGAAAGAAAAAGCTGACATTTCGGAAGAAGAACAGGGTGCGATCCGATTCTATGAAGAAGAATTAGAACAGATGGATCTTCCGGGAGAAGAAGAGCAAAAAGAACTGATCCATGCATGGCTTGTAGAGAAAGGAGATGGAGAAGCAGTCATTGAAAGCTTTCTTCCACAGATTCTTGAAATTGCAAGAACACATACGGGGAAAGGTGTTTTATTCGGAGATCTCGTACAGGAAGGTAATATTGGCCTTTTGGAAGCAATGGCAATTTATCAGGGAAAAGACGCAGAAGGATTCCTTGCACATGCGAAGAGTGCAGTAGAAGATTCTATTTTAGATGCGATCGCAATACAAAGAGGTTCTGACAGTGTTGGAGAGGCGATGGCGATCAAGGCAAATCGTCTGGATGATGCTTCTACTTTCTTATCAAAAGAGCTTGGAAGAGAACCAAAGATTGAAGAACTGGCAAAATATCTGTCCATGACAGAAGAGGAAGTCAAAGAGGTTATGAAAATATCCCTAGATGCTCTTTCAGTGATGGAAGCTGATATTAAACAGTCATAGAAGAAACAAATATCATATGGAACGCTTTGTGGAAGCAGATGGGAGGGCTGATCTTATGAATATCCGAGAAAAACAAGAACAGACAGAGATGGAATTATTAAGTCCGTATGCGACACAAAGCATCCGTACAAAAGGAAGAAAAAAGCCTGAGGTGGAATGTGAGATAAGAACCTGTTTCCAAAGGGATCGGGATCGGATCGTCCATTGCAAGGCTTTTCGCCGTTTAAAAGATAAGACACAGGTATTTTTATCTCCAGTGGGCGACCATTATCGAACAAGGTTAATGCACACTTTGGAAGTATCGCAGAATGCCAGAACGATCGCAAGAGCATTAGATCTCAATGAGACATTGACAGAAGCGATCGCGCTTGGACATGACCTTGGGCATACACCGTTTGGACATGCGGGAGAACGAGTGTTAAATGAAATGAATCCAGCAGGATTTAAGCATAATGAACAAAGTGTCAGGGTTGCTCAGTGTCTGGAGAAGAATGGACAGGGATTAAATCTTACATGGGAAGTCTTAGATGGAATGAAAAATCATTCAATGCACAGCATGCCGCATACATTAGAAGGAAAAATTGTGCGGCTGGCAGACAAAATTGCATATATCAACCATGATATTGACGATTCCGTACGGGCTAAGGTTCTACGGGAAGAAGATCTTCCAAAAGAATTTACGGAAGTCCTTGGAACAACATATCGGGAACGGATCAATACGATGGTGCTTGATATTGTAAAACATAGTGAGAATCTGAATGATATTGTGATGTCAAAGGAAGTAAGAGATGCAATGATCGGTCTTCGAAAGTTTATGTTTGAGAGAGTTTATGAAGAACCAAATACGAAGAAAGAAGAAGACAAGATCAAGAATATCATTGGTCCGTTATATGAGTATTATCTGATACATGTTGAGCAATTGCCAGAATATAATAAGAAGATGATCGATAAACCAGGAGATGTACCTGTGGCAGTTTGTGACTATATTGCTGGAATGACAGACCATTTTGCAATTGAGAAATATACTGAGATTTTTATCCCCAAATTTTTTATGCAAAAATAAAGGAAAATAAAAAAAGGTGTAGAATAATAATATATAGAGGGATTTTTTAAGGAGGGACAAGCGTTGATTTATGGTGAAGAAATCATAGAAGAGGTGCGAAGCCGGAACGATATTGTTGATCTGATTTCGACGTATGTACCGTTGAAGAAAAAAGGCAGTTCTTATTTCGGTTTGTGCCCGTTTCATAATGAAAAATCACCCTCTTTTTCTGTGAGCCGAGATAAACAGATGTATTACTGCTTTGGCTGCGGAGCCGGAGGTAATGTTTTTACATTTTTAATGGAATATGAGAATTTTTCTTTCCCGGAGGCATTAAAATATCTGGCAGAGAGAGCTGGAATGGAACTTCCGGAAGAGGAATTGAATGAAGAAGCCAAACGAGCGATGGATGAAAAAGCCAGGCTTCGGGAGATGAATAAACTTTCAGCCAATTATTTCTATTATCTGCTTCACAGCAAGCGGGGACAGAAAGGGCTTGCATATTTAAAAGACCGTGGGATCACAGATGCTACGATCAAACATTTTGGTCTTGGATATGCTGATATTTATAATGATGACCTGTATCGATTTTTAAAGAGTAAGGGATACAGTGATGAAGATCTGAAAGATTCAGCTTTGGTGACGATCGATGAAAGACGTGGTGGAAGTGATAAGTTCTGGAACAGAGTGATGTTTCCGATCATGGATGTGAACAACCGCGTGATCGGCTTTGGAGGCAGAGTCATGGGAGATGGTTCGCCCAAATATTTAAATTCAAAAGAAACCAAATTATTTGATAAAAGCCGTAATCTTTACGGACTGAATTTTGCAAGAAGTTCAAGAAAGAAAGAGATTATCTTGTGTGAAGGATATATGGATGTTATTTCCATGCATCAAGCAGGATTTACAAATGCAGTCGCAGCACTTGGAACTGCATTTACAAGTGGTCATGGGACGCTGCTTAAGAGATATACAGAGAATGTCATTTTGTCATTTGACAGTGATGAGGCGGGGCAGCGAGCGATATTGCGAGCGATACCGATCTTGAAAGAAGCAGGACTTACGGTTCGTGTCCTTGATCTGACTCCGTATAAGGATCCCGATGAATTTATCAAAGGATTAGGAGCACAAGCACTGGAAGAACGAATCAGAAAAGCAATGAGCAGTTTTATGTTTCAGGTAAAAGTAGCCGCAGGAAGATATGATCAGGACGATCCAGAGTCGAAGACACAGTTTCAACATGAAGCGGCTAAACTGCTGGCAACGATTGAGGAACCGCTAGAACGCAAGAATTATATTGAAGCTGTTTCAAGAGAATATTATATCGGGGCAAAAGATCTGGAAGATCTTGTGAATTATTATGGGACTTCTGGATACAGCAGTGCTCAGAGACAGCAGACAACACCGCGTCAGCAGGAGAGACGTCTGCAAGTGAATGAGGCAAAAGAAGAGAAGAAGAAACAGCCGCAAAAACTGTTATTGACATGGATGGTCAATGAGCCACAGTTATTTGACAAACTAGAAGGAATCATCGGCCCCGATGATTTTTATGAACAGATTTATCATGGAGTGGCATTGTTACTCTTCAAACAATACGAAGAAGAGAAAGCAGTGATTCCAGGGAAAATATTAAATCAATATACAGATCTTGAAGACCAGAAGAAGATTGCAGAATTATTCAACACAACATTAAAGATCAGTCCATTAGCGGAAGATCGAGACAAGGCGTTGAATGATATCGTGCGAAGGGTCAAGGAAGACAGTATTGAACAACAGATGAACGCAACAAATGATATTTTGAGATGGCAGGATCTGATCAAGGAGAAAGCAAACCTTGCGAAACTGCATATTTCATTATAGGTTGGTTAAAATAGGAAGAGAAGAAAGGGACGAATTATGGAAGGTACAATGGAACAGTTCACCGAGAAACTTGCGGGTCTGGTGGAATTAGGAAAAAAGAATAAAAACTTTTTGGAGTATGCACAGATTGATTCATATTTTAAGGATATGAAACTAAATTCTGATATGATGGAAGCAATCTATGATTATCTAGAACAAAATGGAATCGATGTGCTGACTCTTGCCGCAGTTGCAGACGATGATGAAGATCTTGATGATCCAATCGAAGATGAAACAGAAATTGCTGTTCCTGATGGTGTCAGCATCGAAGATCCAGTCCGTATGTATTTAAAAGAGATTGGTAAAGTACCTCTTCTTAGTGCAGATGAAGAGATCAAACTTGCACAGAGAATGGAAGAAGGGGATGAAGCAGCGAAGAAGAAACTGGCAGAAGCCAACCTTCGTCTGGTAGTCAGCATCGCAAAACGTTATGTTGGACGTGGAATGCTCTTCCTTGACCTGATCCAGGAAGGAAATTTAGGTCTTATTAAAGCCGTAGAGAAATTCGACTATCGCAAAGGATATAAATTCAGTACTTATGCGACATGGTGGATCCGTCAGGCAATCACAAGAGCGATCGCTGATCAGGCAAGAACCATCCGTATTCCAGTGCATATGGTAGAAACGATCAACAAACTGATCCGTGTATCCAGACAGCTTCTTCAGGAACTTGGAAGAGAACCTTCTCCAGAAGAAATCGCAAAGGAGATGGATATTCCAGTGGAAAGAGTTCGTGAGATCTTAAAGATCTCTCAGGAACCAGTATCATTAGAGACACCAATCGGTGAAGAAGAAGACAGCCATCTTGGAGACTTCATTCAGGATGAGAATGTACCAGTACCAGCGGATGCAGCAGCATTTACGCTGTTAAAAGAACAGTTAGATGAAGTACTTGGAACACTGACAGAGAGAGAACAGAAAGTCTTAAGATTACGTTTTGGATTGGATGACAGCAGAGCAAGAACTCTGGAAGAAGTTGGAAAAGAATTTAACGTTACAAGAGAACGTATCCGTCAGATCGAAGCAAAAGCACTGCGTAAGTTAAGACATCCAAGCCGCAGCAGAAAGTTAAAAGATTATTTAGATTAAGGTATGATTATGGAATTATCAAACAGATTAGAAACAATCGCATCTTTTGTCACAGAAGGTTATGTAGTGGCAGATATCGGGACAGATCACGGATACATACCAATCTATTTAACAAGTAATGGAAACTGCCCGAGAGCTTATGCGATGGATGTAAATAAAGAACCATTAAGCCGTGCCAAAACACATATTGAAGAAGAGAATGCAGGAGAGGTTGTATCCTGCATTCTTTCCGATGGATTACATGAACTGCCGCAAGATGATGTAGATTCTATTGTAATCGCAGGAATGGGTGGAGATCTGGTTGTCAGAATCTTAGAGCAGGACTTTGATAAATTAGCGAATGTAAAAGAACTGATCTTATCCCCACAGTCTCATTTAGAACGAGTGAGACATTTCTTAAATGATCATGGATTCCGGATTTTAGAAGAAGAATTTTTAAAAGAAGATGGAAAATACTACGTTGTGATCCGTGCAGTTCATGGAAAGCAACAGTATGACAAAGAGTGTTTTTATCGTTTTGGAGAAGAACTGATTCTCGCAAAACATCCAGTACTTCTTGAGTACTTAGATCAGGAATATGTCAAATATTCAAAAATAAAAGAAAGTCTTACAGACGATTCAAAAGAACACATCAGAAGACGAAAAGAAGAAGTGGAAGATTTACTTGGAGATATCATGGAGGCACTTTGTTATTATGAATTGTAGAGAACTGATCACATTTTTAGAAACAGAAGTTCCGTTAGAGACAGCAGAAGGCTGGGATAATCCGGGATTTCTTGTTGGAGATAAAGATAAAGAGATAAAGAAAGTTTTAGTTGTATTAGATATCACAAATGAAGTTGTAGATTATGCGATTGATCAAAAGGCAGATTTTATCCTTGCACATCATCCGATCATTTTTTCAAAGATCAACAAATGCACGAGTGATGATTTCCTTCAGAAGAAATTATTAAAACTGATCCGCCACGATATATGTGCATATGGAATGCATACATGTTACGATGTCTGCAGAATGGGAGATCAAGTAGCAGATCGCTTGAATCTGAAAGAAATACAGGGACCAGTTGAGCTATCTAAAAGCCACAATGAGAAAGCGTTTGGAAAAGGAATAGGGATTGTTGCCAAGATTGAAGATGAGATCAGTGTTGGAGAATACGCAAAGAAAGTAAAAGAAGCATTTTCTTTGGAAAATGTCATAGTATTTGGCAATCTAGATACAAAGATCTCTAAACTTGCAGTTGTTCCAGGATCAGGGAGAAGTATGATCAGTGAAGCGAAAAGTACAGGAGCAGATGTATTTTTAACTGGAGATATCGGGCATCATGAAGGCCTTGATGCAGTCGATATGGGAATGTGTGTGATCGATGCAGGACATTATGGATTAGAACAGGTATTTATTGATGATATGAAAGATCTGATCAGGACTCATTTCAGTGATATGAATGTGATCACATATAAGGCAGGAAGCCCTTATAAAGTTGTTTAAATAGTAGTTATATAAAAAGGAAGTGATGGCGTATGATCAAAGCCACAGTGAATCAAAGCATTTATGAAGTAAAAGAAGGAACAACACTTTCTGATCTTGCGAAGCAGGTACAGCTGCCTCAGGAGCCGATCATTTTGCTTGCCTATATGGATGGAAAGTTAAGAGAATTATTTACTCCTATGACAAAAGACTGCCATGTGCGTTTTGTAACATTAAAAGAACAGGCAGGGTATATGGCATATAAACGAACTGCCACGCTTATGTTTCTGAAAGCATGCGAAGATCTGCTTGGAACTGGTGCAACGACAAAGATCGCATTAGATTATTCAATCGGAAATAGTATTTTTTGTGATTTCCTAGAAGATCGTGTGATAGATGAGGCTTTTGCACGATCTATTCAAAAACGTATGGAAGAGCTAGCCAAAGCGAATCTTCCAATCACAAAAAGATCGTTGGACACAGATCAGGCTGCAAAATATTTTGATAGGATAGGCTTTAAGGGGAAGAAAGAATTATTTCAGTTCCGCAGGGAATCAAAGATGAATATCTACTCGTTGGATGGATATGATAATTATTTTTATGGATATATGGCACCATCGACAGGATATATTTCAGCATTTTTGGTGTCTGCATATCAGCATGGGGTAGTACTTCAGATTCCCAAAAGGAAACAGACAGAGGAAATCGTACCATTTACACCACAGCCAAAACTTTTCCATGTAATGCAGCGTTCCAGAGAATGGACGAAGACGATGGGTGTTGACACAGTAGGTGCCCTAAATGACGAGATCACACATGGAAATATCAATCATCTGATTTTATTACAAGAAGGATTGCAGGAAAAACTTCTTGCAGATATTGCGGATGAGATCGTAAGCAAGAACAAGAGAATCATCCTGATCGCAGGGCCGTCATCCTCAGGGAAGACAACATTTTCCCATAGATTATCCATTCAATTGCAGATTGCTGGATTAACACCACACCCAGTTTCTATGGATGATTATTTCTTAGACAGGGAATTATCTCCAAGAGATGAAAATGGAAATTATAATTTCGAGACGATTGCATCATTGGATGTGGATCTTTTAACAAAACATATCAATCAGTTGCTAGATGGGGAAGAGATTGATGTGCCAAGTTATAACTTTATCACGGGAAAAAGAGAATACCACGGACACAAATTAAAGATTGGAGAAAAAGATGTCCTGGTCATGGAAGGAATCCATGGATTAAATGGTACTCTTACGAATGAAATACCAGAAGATGCAAAATATAGAATCTATGTCAGTGCATTAAACCAGATCAACTTGGATGAACATAATAGAATACCAAGTTCAGATGGAAGATTGTTGCGAAGGATCGTGCGAGATGCCATGACGAGAGGAAATGATGCGAGAGAGACGATCTCCAGATGGGATTCCGTAAGAAAGGGAGAAGAAGACAATATTTTTCCATATCAGGAAGAAGCGGATGTGATGTTTAATTCGGCACAGATCTACGAGATTGCAGTCTTAAAACAATATGCGGAACCTTTGTTATTTGCGGTTCCAAGAGATTGTCCAGAATATCAGGAAGCAAAAAGATTATTAAAATTCTTAGAATATTTCTTAAATATTCCAAGCGAAGCAAT
>UMAY01058318.1_pt1 | contig 9895 bp, 10 predicted proteins | sample 1963831 | NCBI WGS metagenome assembly UMAY01 (sample SAMEA4835928, study PRJEB28245) | human gut metagenome | biome: gut microbiome; material: fecal sample | place: Denmark | collected 2008 | reverse complement strand
GGCTGCCCGGTCATCTGCCGATATTTCGCGTCCGCGCTTGCGCGTCTAATGCCATGAATCTGCACCATGGACGGCTATCCTACTCGCGCAGGGTCCTATGCAAAGGCGCGTGACCGCCATACAAGTCAGCGCAGATACCGCCCGGTGATGCTGTTCGGATTGGCCGCGACCTGTTCCGGCGTTCCGGTGGCGACGATGCGTCCGCCGCTTTCGCCGCCGCCCGGACCCATATCGATAATCCAATCCGCATTGGCGATCACGTCGAGGTCATGTTCGATGACCACGACTGTTGCGCCGCTCGCCACAAGCCGGTCGAACACGCCCAGCAGCACACGCACGTCGAGCGGGTGGAGACCGATGGTCGGCTCATCGAACACGAATACCGCGTCCGATTGGGCTTTGCCCATTTCGCTGGCGAGTTTCAGCCGCTGGGCTTCGCCGCCCGAAAGCGCCGGGGTCGGTTCGCCGAGCGTCAGGTAGCCGAGACCCAGATCGTGCAGGATGGTCAGACGTGCGTGAACCTTCTTGAGGTCGCTGGTCACGGCCAGAACCTGGTCCACACTCATTGCCATGAGTTGGGGCAAACTCAACGAAAGGCGAGATTCTCCCTTAACCGCACGCCGAATCGCATCAGCTTCGGGCGCGTACCGGGAGCCGCAGCAATCCGGGCATTCGATGGTCACATCCGGCAGGAACTGCACGTCGAGCGAGATCGAACCGGTGCCGTCGCACGTAGGGCAACGCAGTCGGCCGGTATTGTATGAGAAATCGCCGGCCTTCCAGCCGCCCGTCTTAGCCGCCTCACATCGGGCAAAGGCGCGCCGCAATTCGTCGTGAATATCGGCATAAGTGGCCACGGTAGAACGCACGTTCGCGCCGATCGGCGTGGCATCGATGAGATTCGCACGACGGATGCCCTCGGTCTCAAGCTCGCGCACGTGTTCCGGCAACAGCTCCCCCGCCGCCTGCGCTTTGAGTGCGGGAATCAGCGATTCGAGTACCATCGTGGTTTTGCCGGAGCCGGAGACGCCGGTCACCGCCACGAGCCGGCCGCGCGGGATATCAACGTCCAACGGTTTGACCGTATGCAGCTGACTGGTTGTCATGCGGATGTGGCCAAGGCTGAACACTTGCGATTCGGCCACACGTTCACGTATACGCGCACTCACCTGGTCGGATAGGAACGGCGCAATGCGACTACTGGGGTTCGCCGCCACCTCGCCGACCGTGCCTTGCGCGATCACATGCCCGCCTTCGGCACCGGCAACCGGCCCCATTTCGATAAGATGGTCACACGCTTTGAGTACACGCACATCATGGTCCACGACCACCACGGAATTGCCGTCCGCCACCAAGTCGTGCATCACGCCGAGCAGCCCGTCCACGTTCGAGGGATGAAGACCGATGGATGGCTCGTCGAGCACATACAGCACGCCGATGGTGCGGTTGCGCACGGCCCGGGCGAGCTGCACACGCTGGCGTTCGCCGGTCGAAAGCGTGGCGCCGGCGCGGTCAAGCGCCAGATAGCCGAGGCCCAGATCGAGCAGCCGTCGGGCCACATCCAAGAACGATTCGCAGATGTTGGCGGCCATCGGCCGCATGTCGGCGGGCAGGGATTCCGGCACTCCGCGCACCCAATCCGCCGCCGCGTCCAAGGTCATCGCGCCGGCTTCGGCCAAGTTCAGCCCGCGCACATGCGGGGCCCGGGCGGCGACGCTCAGTCGTGTGCCGCCGCAGTCGGCGCATGGGCCTTCCTTGAGGAACCGGACCACACGCTTCAGGCCCTTCTCGTCCTTGGCTTTGGCGAGCGCGTTCTCCACCGTGTACACGGCGTTGAAGTAGGTGAAGTCGAGTTCGGCGAAATCGTCGCCTTTCTTCGGCTTGTAAAGAATATGCTTTTTGACGGCCGGCCCGTTGAATACGATGTCGCGTTCTTCGGGTGTGAGTTCGTTGAACGGCACGTTGGTGCGCACGCCCATCGCGCCGCACACCTGTTTCATGAGGTCCCACATGAGCGAACCCCATGGCAGCACCGCGCCGTCGTCGATGCTTTTCGACTCGTCCGGGACCAGGGCCGCGCGGTTTACTTCGCGCACGATGCCGGTGCCGGAGCAGGTCGGGCAGGCGCCGGCCGAGTTGAAGGCGAGCAATTCGGCGCCGGGCGCGTGGAATTCCTTGCCGCAGCCAGCACAGGTGATGGGCAGGCCGGCCGCCACGTTCAGCGTCGGTTCATTGCGCGCCCCGCAATGCGGGCACACGTGCGAGGCGACGCGGGAAAACAGGAGTCGCAGGCTGTTGAGCAATTCGGTCATCGTGCCGAACGTCGAACGGATGCCGGGCACAGTGGGCCGCTGGTGCAGGGCCAGCGCGGCCGGCACATGCAGCACTTCGTCCACCTGGGCGCGGCTGGCTTGAGTCAGTCGACGGCGCGTGTACGTGGACAGCGCTTCCAAGTAGCGCCGCGAACCTTCCGCATACAGCACGCCGAGCGCCAGAGAGCTTTTGCCCGAACCGGAGACGCCGGCCACGCCCACCAGTTCGCCCAGCGGAATGTCGATGTCGATGTTCTTGAGGTTATGCACGCGCGCACCGCGCACCTCAATCGCCTGCGGCCGTTGATCGTCGCTCATGCTCGGCACTGCTCCGCCGCCGCAAGGTCGGCTTTCAGGGCGGAAGACAGTTCATCGAGCAGCGGCAGCCATCGATCCGCACGCACCGAGCAAATGCGGCGGGTGGCGTCTTTGCTGATTTCGATGAATCCGGCTTGTTCCAGCAGTTTGATGTGATGGGACACGGCCGTGCGGGACAGTGCCGACGATTCGGCCAGCTCCCCCACCGTCTGCGGCCCATGGCACACCAATTGCACCAGCAACTGCTGCCGGTTCGGATCCTTCAGCGTCTCGAACAGCGGAACGCATTGGTTGAGGATTTCCAGGCTCCTGATCGGCTGGTCACATGCCTCGTGGCCTGCCGCCGCGCTATCTGACCTCTGTTCAAGTGTCACGCCGTCACCTCTTTCTCGACTTCGCCCTTGGCTGCCGCCGCCTGAGTTTCATGGTCTCCAGTATCATCACGGCCAACGACGGCGGCTGAACGCCGGACGAGAATCTTTCGTCTTGGGCACCGTCCGCCACCTGCAATCCGATTCCCCAGTTTCACTGATGGCCTTTGCGCCGGCGCGGTGTCAGCGCACCCATGCCATGCTGTTTCAGCGCGAATAGCAGCGCGCATGCCGCCGATGCGCGAATCCGGTTCCTTGCTGGTCGGGCTGGTCGGCGAGCGGCTGAATCTTGATTCGGCGTCGCGGCATCCGATCATCCTCCGGCGCTACGCGCTCTCAGCGGGGATTAAAGCAAAAAGGACCTCGTGAACTGGTTTTGATCAGGCCCCTCTATGCTGGACTGTCTGAATGACGACGAGCTGCACACCCTATACGGCTACCTGCAGCGCATCATCGACGCCTCCTCCGACGGCGTACCGGCTTCGACCGCCGAGGACGCCAAGAAGCGAGCGCTACTTATCGAGCACCCCAAGCGCAGGCACATGACGGCCGACCGCGCATAATTCGCGAACAGCCCACACAACTTTGCGGCCACGCAAACGACGGCCGCGCAATCGTTCAATCATTTAGTTACAAGGTCATCCAGCCGCACGATCATCCAGCTCCCCTTACAAGCACGTCCAATTCACCATTTACACGGCATTTTGCACCAAAACCCTACTTTAAAATGCGGCATTTTGCACCAAAGCCCCATTTTGAAATGCGGCATTTTGCACATACAAGGCAGAAAATGCTACCCTCATAAGGGATTCGGAAAGGAGCTGCCATGCTTGAGCGCAAAATCTCGGACGATCTGCTGGAATGGAAGCGGAGCGGTACCGGCAAAGCACTGCTGCTGACCGGCGCTCGCCAGATCGGCAAGAGCTACGCGGTACGCGAGTTCGCCAAGCACGAATACGCCCATTACCTTGAAATCAACCTGTACGAGAACAAGCAGGCGGCCCGAGCGCTCGCATCGGCGAACGACGTGCAGGAGTTCATCAGCCGCCTTACCTTGTTCTCACCTTCAACGCTCATTCCCGGTGATACGTTGATTTTCATCGACGAGGTGCAAGAGGCACCGGATGTGATGACCATGGTCAAGTTTCTGGTGGCCGATGGCCGTTTCGATTATGTGTTCTCCGGTTCCATGCTCGGCACTGAGTTCAAGGGCGTACGCTCCTACCCCGTTGGCTCGGTCATCGAAAAAACCATGCGTCCCATGGATTTTGAGGAATTCTGTTGGGCCATCGGCGTACAGAAGTCGACACTTGAAAACATCCGAGAATCCTGCCGGTCGGTCACGCCAATCGACCGGTACATTCACGATGCAATGATGACGAACTTCCGCACCTATCTGGTAGTCGGCGGCATGCCGGAAGTCGTGCAACGTTTTCTGGACACCAAGGGTGATTTGGCGGCTGTGCGCGCGGTGCAGAACGAGTTGAACCGGCAATATCGCCACGATATTTCGCAGTACGCAGGCAATCGCGCATTGCAGGTGCAGGAGATCTTCGACCAGCTCCCCACTCAGCTGATTGACGGTAACGGCAGATTCGCCGTCTCCTCCATCAGCCCCGGTGCTCGGTACGACCGCAATCAGAAGGATTTTCTTTGGCTTGTCGATGCGGGTGTGGCATTGAAAACCAACTGCGTCACCGAGCCGAAAACACCATTGAAACGCACGGCGCAATCACCGAAGTTCAAACTGTACCAGTCTGATACCGGTATGCTCATGGCACGATACCCGCAACCGACCGCGCAAGCCGCATACCTTGATGATTCCTCACCGAATCTGGGTGCCATCTACGAGAACGTGATTGCTCAGGAGCTGACGGCGCAAGGCATTCCGCTGTATTACTACATGGCAAAGAAACATGGTGAAGTCGATTTCATCGCTGACACGAACGCCGATTCTGTGATGCCGTTCGAGGTCAAGTCGGGGCGCAGCTACCGCACGCACGCCGCCATCGACGCCGTATTGGCCAATGCCGAATATCGCATCTCGCAGGGCGTGGTGCTGTCCCGCTCCAATATTGCGCAGGACGGCGGAACAACCTATCTTCCGCTGTATGCCACGTACTGCTTGCGAGATGTCTGCAATCTGGCCTCACCCTCGACCGTCAGCACCATCGGCGACTTTTCGCTGACGGTGCACCCCGTGTAGGCTTCGCATCGGTGCGCGCTTTACCACTGCGCGCACAGGGCGTTGAAGGCGTCATCGAGGCGCGCGCCAAGCCGGCGGGCCTCGTCGGCATAGGTCTTGGCCGCGCGCACCAGCGGTTCGGGAATCGGCTTGACCCGTTTTACACGCGCCGCGCAGCCGGCACCGGTGTCGATGATGCCGCAGTCGGCGAGTTCGGTGTACGCCTTGGCCACGGTTCCCGACGCGATGCGCAGTGTCCACCGGTTCGCCGGAATCGGCCTACCAGACCGGCACCCCGGCCACTACCCCATCGAGCAGCTGCTTATTCCGATCGAGGGCACGGCTTATACATCGGCGCGACCTGACTCAAGCCGTTCGCCACGTGCGGCGCTTTCGGCATCACCGACGAGGCCCTCGCCCAGTCCGCTGCACAGTACAAGGCACTGCTCGCCGAGTAACAGGTGACCGGTTTGCGTCACCACAATCGTTCAGCGTAAACCGCGTCAGACACATCACAACGTCCGTATGTATGCGGCCCTACAAAGGGGCCGCATACATACGGACGTTAAATACCACTGCGGTAAACCCCGTCACACCACGCGATTAGAACCGGATCAACGCCTTAATAACTTTGCGCTGGTCCATGGCCTCATAAGCGTCCTGAATATGGTCGAGGTCATATTCGGCGGTGAACACGCGGCCAGGGTTAATCTCGCCCTTGAGCACCGCATCCAGCAGACCACCGTCAATATCGTAGTGGCGCACGGGAGCCGGGCCGCCCTTGATGCCGACGTTGCCGTAGAACGTGCCTTCGGCGCTGATCTCCACGTCGTGCGGCAGGCCCACACGACCAATCACGCCACCGCGGCGAATCAGGCCAATCGCCGTGTCGAAGGACTGCTTGGAGCCCACGCATTCGAGCACCGCGTCCGCACCATAGCCACCGGTCATCTCCAGCACCTTGTCAATAGCCTCTTGGCCACGCTCGGGCACGATATCAGTCGCACCGAATTCGCGGGCGAGCGCCGCGCGATCCTCGTGACGGCTCATGGAGATAATGCGCGTGGCACCATGCATCTTGGCGGCAATCACACCGCACAGGCCGACTGCACCATCGCCCATGACCACGGCTGTATCGCCGGGCTTGACCTCGGCAGAAACCGCCGCGTGATAACCGGTGGACATCACATCAGAAATGGTCAGCAGCGATGCGAGCTGTTCATCGGAATAATCTTCCGGTGAACCGGGCACCTTGACCACGGTGCCGTCCGCCTCGGGCACACGCAGGTATTCGGCCTGACAAGCGGAGAAGTAGCCCCCGTGCGGGCACACGGATTCGAAGCCGGCCTTGCATACCGGGCACTTGCCGCAGCTGTACGGGAATGGCACGACCACGAAATCACCTGGCTTAACGGATTCGACCGCCGCGCCAACCTCTTCGACCACACCGATGGACTCGTGGCCCACCTGACTGTGCGCGGCCTGTCCGCTCAGCCCACGGAAGAACCACAAATCAGAGCCGCATACACAGGTGCGCACCATGCGAATTACGATGTCATCATCCTGCTGAAGTGCCGCCTTTGGCACTTCTTCCACGGTCATCTTGCCAAGCTCAACGAAAATCGCGGCTTTCATGGTTTCAGACATATTCACAACTCCTTGTTTCCGGCACCGAGCGATTAGGGCCCGTTATCCTCATGTTCCATTAAACGACAATCGACATGTATTAACCAATAGCCATAAACCATGTTGAGCCATACCCACGAGGTATGGAAGCAACCAAGCAATTCATCTACGTGCTTTATCGCCTCACGGCAACCAAGTTCATCGGCATTGCAGAAGTCTCTTGCCGAAATCCACCGCGATAGGCCAATATCCGAGATACTGCTGCCGTTTGTTGTCGCCGCCACGAGTAGGCTAAGGAACCGGCGATGGAACCCGCCTGAACTCGTTTCGAACCGCACACTGCTGATAGTTCCTACACACGATTTGATATTGCATGGAATCGTTGTGTCTTCAGCAGGATTCAGCGGTTTCAGGAAAGGCTATTATGGATTCGCAATCCCCATCCGCAGGTGCCCGGCCGATTACGCACACGACCACTCCCCCGGCGCGCAAGCTCCCCGATATTCATCTTGATATTGTGTTGGTCGTCTTCTGCGGCGGTGCGATCGGCACCGCTATCCGCTATGCGTTCGCACAGATTCCCGCGGCTGGCAGCTTCCATACCGGCACGTTTGTGGCCAACATGCTGGCTTGCTTCTGCTATGCAGGGTTGACCGCTTACTTGGCCGGCGCTTCCCGGTTCGGCGCACGTTCCAAAGAACTTGCCAGTCGCGGACTCGGCATGGGCGTATGCGGTGGTTTGTCTACGATGTCGACACTCGCGCTGGAAGGTTTTACCGCAATCCGCGACGGTCAGGTGGCGGCCGGCATTGCCTATCTACTGGTGACGTTCGCGCTGGGTCTGGTTTGTGCGTCTGCCGGCGTGTGGGCAGGAACGCATCTGGCCGGCTCCTCGAACGTATCCGCCGAAGCGTCCGCTGATACGAATGCCGCTACGACCAGCAAGGGAGGTAAGGCGTGATGACCGTATTCCTACCAATCTTGGTCTGCCTGTGCGGCGGCGTAGGCGCCTCCTGCCGCTATCTGCTTGACGTGACCATCAAAACGTACTGGCAGCGCGCATTCCCACTTTCCACGTTCACCATCAATCTCATCGCCGGATTCCTAGCCGGTTTGGTCGCGGCGCTGGCACTCGGCGGGACACTTGATGAACCATGGCGGCTAGTGCTGGCCACCGGTTTCCTCGGCGGCTTCTCCACGTTCTCGACCGCAATCAACGAAATGGTGACGCTCTTCCGCAAACACCGCTACCCCACCGCAGCGGCCTATCTGGTGCTGTCGCTGGGTGTGCCGGTCGTTGCTGAGGCCTGCGGTTTTCTCGTCTGACCGCCACGCCGATTCCCGACGCGGTCAGCGGTATCATTGCGAGGTCGAACGTCACAGGTACATCCGGGAGGTATATGGGCATGGCGAACAATGGAGCGGATGTGAAGCCGAATCAAGGTGTGGGCGCCACAAATACCTCGACCACAACGAATACTGCGGAAAATACCGTGGGCACGGCAACCCCGAAGCAAAATGGACTCGCCGTGTTGGGCAAGTATGTGGGTGTTTCCGCCACGCAGACCATTGTGGAGTATGCGACGTTCGCCATTCTGCACTTGATCGGCGTACCCTCACAGATCGCCAACGGCATCGCCGTGGTGTGTTCGGCGACCTACAACTTCGTGATGAACCGCAACGTGACATTCAAATCGTCCAGCAACTTCACCCGTTCCGTGGCGCTGTTCGTGCTGCTGTGGATCTTGAACTTCACGTTCAGCACGCTGCTGATCGGCTGGATGCCGGGTGCGACCGGGCTGAGTCCATATGTGGTGAAGTTCATTGCGATGGCCTGCCAGTTCGGCTGGGGTTATCCGTTGTGCAAGTACGTGATTTTTAGGTGACACATTCCAATTGCTCACTGTCGTTCGCCTTCGCCTATTTGTATTTGGAGCGCTTATCAGAAGAACAGCATCGCAACACCTGCAGCGAAGCACATGAGCAGAATCGATGTCAGGAAGCTGGCGAGCATCGGCTTCTTGCCCTTGGAAGCGATGGCCTTGAAGTTCACGTTGATGCCGAGCGCGGCCATGGCCATGCCGAGCACGATGTACGCAAAGTCCACGAGCTGCGGGGTGATGGAGGTGACGAACGGTACGAAGGTGCCGATAATCGAAGCGCCGATGAAGCCGAGCATGAACCACGGGAAGGCCACGGTCTTCTTGCCGGTGCTCTGAACCTCGGAATGCTTCTTCTCCCACCAGATGGCGATGATGATGGCCGCGAACACAAGCATGAGCACGCGGGAAAGCTTCATGATGGTGGCGATGTCCACCGCGCCGAACGCGTCGCCGCCCGCGACCGCGTGGGCGATTTCGTGCAGGGAAGCACCGGCGGTGATGCCCAGCTGGTCCTTGGTCATGCCGGTCAGCGGGCCGAGCGCGATCTCCAGCAACGCGAACACAGTACCCATAATGGCTACGATGGCCACGGCCATGGTCACGTCGTTGTCCTTCTCGTCCTGCTTGTCCTCAGGCACCTTGATGGAACCGGCCAGGCCCATGACGGCGGCCGCACCGCAGATGCCGGTGCCACCGGCGGTCAGGATGGCGAGCATCGGGTCGACACCGAGTTTGCGGGCGATGGCATAGCACACGATGATGGTCAGCGTAACGACCACAGCGGCGATCGGCAGACACTTGATGCCCTGCGTGAACAGCACGGCGAGGTTGAGCTTGAAACCGAGCAGGATGATGCCGAGGCGCAGCAGCTTGTTGGAAATCAGGCCAGCGGCGTCCTTGACGCCTGCCTTGCGGCCATCATTGGAACCGACGTAGGCACTGCGGATCGGGAACTGGATGATCATACCGATGAGCAGCGCGATGATGAGCGCGCCGAACAGGCTGAATCCGGGGAACTGCTTGAGCCAGGAGGCGAACAGCGAGGCCAGCAGAGTCAGAACACCAATGAACAGCATGTCAACGGTGGCAATGCGCTTCCACCATTTTGTACAGAACTCTCTCATGATGTCTATTGAAGCTCAAGCGTTTACATCGGTCAAATCATTGCAACCAATACATATCATCGATTTTGTCGATACC
>UMAY01034517.1_pt1 | contig 9907 bp, 9 predicted proteins | sample 1963831 | NCBI WGS metagenome assembly UMAY01 (sample SAMEA4835928, study PRJEB28245) | human gut metagenome | biome: gut microbiome; material: fecal sample | place: Denmark | collected 2008 | reverse complement strand
TTGGTGTGGTATCTTTAACTATGGGAAACTCCACGCTCCCAGCGGGATACTGCTTTATCTGTCACATGGATTTTCTCTGCCAGATTTGCCTGAGTCATACCAAGTTCTTTTCGACGTGCTGCAATGTAGTTTCCAAATATTTTTGCATCCATATCCGTTTCACCTCTCTGTTACTTTTGATTTTTCCAAAACTTAATCCTTTTTATATTTGTCTATTCCGATCTTTGTTTTTTCTAAAGTAACATTTCTATGTAAAAATGGCAATCGACGTTACGTTTACCTCCCAAAAACATTGACATTCTTTATCGTTTTACTCTTACAGCCCCGAAAAACGTTCAACACCTCTTTTTCGCAACCACAGGTTGAACCACACGGATAGAAACACATTTACAATACCTTCGTGTTCCCAATAAATTTCCTGTATGCAGTGATACCAAGCGAAGTGACCAGCTGCTTGGTTTCATGCGCTTCAACAACCCAATGCTGCCGTCGTTTCTGGCTTGCCTGCAGCATTTATCCGAGTAAAATTTTACGCTAACGATACTATATTATACACCGTCACTTTTAATACTCTATTATGATATGAGAAAAATAATTTGATATATCGCATTAAATCTGTTAGAATCCTGTACAGGAACAATCGTGTTACCGGGTGGCTGACCTCTGTTTTATTTTACATAGAATGGGGGTGGTGCTAATGAACAATAATCATTTTGATTTCAAAGACCTTATGGCTTTTGGCATGTTCATTTTTGCATTGCTGACATTCGTTTTTACGTTTATCAGATAATGTTTTTCTAGCATAGAAAAAACCACCCTCTTTAACTTTGGCGAGTTAGGGTGGCATTTTCTATGTTCATTCTTATTAACTGGTCAACCACTTGTGGCGGTTGTTCCTTATTTACACTCTAAATGTATCACACCCTGCCGCAAATTTCAAGAACACCGCTACAAAATAACGTATCATTCTGTAACGTTATCATCTTTTGGCAATGCTTTCAGTTTTGATAATTTTTCTATCTCTGATCTATCATGCAATTTCCCGTCTTTTCCTAATATCGGTAATTCTTCCGCTGTTAATACTTTGCGTTCTGCTTCCTCTGTCTCTGGTTTTAATTTAAACTCTGACGCATTAACATACCCAGAATTATTTGTTAAATCAAAAATGCCGATTACTGCCGGAATCTTCTGTCTGAAAATCAACTGTTTCTTGGCAGCAGTACATTATTATTACTCATTGTAACCTCTTTCTGCTCTATTTGAGCCATTATTATACAATTTACGTGTTTCTATACCCTTTTTTCATGTAAAGCCATCTGCATCGAACTTAGTTCTTTATGCTCTTTTGCAATTGTAGTAATTATGTGTTTTCTTATAACAAGAACCGCATAACGTACATATATCTGTCAAAACATTTTCATTTCCTAAGTTTTTGTATGTGATATGATGCACCTGTACACTCTTGATTTTATCTAAAGGCCTGCCACACATACAACACCCTTTGTCTATTGCTATCCGTTCTTGCTTTTTTGCTTTCCACTGCTCACTCCGCATATAATCCTTATACTTATATTGTTTTAGGTGTATTGACCAATTAAAAATTATAGGTGAAGCACTTGAACTTTTTGATGAGACTATGACAGTCATTTGTCAACTAAATTTGTGTGCTACCGTCAAAAATCGACCACTTTTCAGCAACTTTTTCCCCAAACGCAAACATAAGAAAAACCCTTGTAAACACTGGGTTTGCAAGGGTTTTGGTAATCTCTTTGAAATTGTAAAAACTATCTCTTTGTTAACGTTTTGAGAACGAGAAAAGCCCATAAATAGGGGATTTGTGTATGGCAGTGTTGCATATGCGTTGTATGCGGTTGGCTGCCCACACATTCCCAGAGCTACTCATTACTTTAGCAAAGAAAGGACTACTACTATGAAAATACATTTTGCTTACTACAACCAATACAAGAATGGAATTGACATTGCTTTTTCTGATAATACACTTCTATTCTTATCCTGTGCTGAAGCTGAAAAAAATCTGCATACTACACCTAACTCCCAAAGGCTTATTGATAACCTTGCGATTGATAATCCACTTATGTATGCTGCACTTGCTCTTGATTGTGAGTTGCAAGCTTGGGCTGATGCTATGGATGAGGATTGGAGTTCATAGTACGTTCAATCATTAGTTGTCAATAAATCTTATTTTATTATACATACTTACGTCTTCTCAAATCAAATGCAGGCATAGTTCCTTCCAAAATATCGACAACATTATTCTTTATTTCATCATCTTCAATTGCACCTGCACTATATGAAATGGTATGTGTATTTTTATCCATATGGCAACAAATAATCTGTTCCGCATCACATGCAACTGCTATATTAGGGTTATGCGTTACAATAATAACTTGTCTTTTTTGTTTTGCTGCACATATACATGGAACCAACTTATTATAAACCGATTGATTGTCCAAATTGTCTTCTGGCTGATCAATAATAATCGGAATGCTGTTTTGACTTAGTGCAAGATAAAAAATCAATAACACAATACCTCTTTCCCCTGGTGATAACTCTTCTAAATCTCTTCCTCCCATTTTCAATTTAAAAGACACATCCAAATAGTCTAAACCATACAAGAAATCATAAAAATTTTCTTTATCAATAATTTTTCTTTCCGAATTATCTATATCTTCATCAACTGCTAACATTATATTCCTAACTAATTCAACTACACTTGATTCATCGTTAAAATCTGTTTGTTTTAATAGTTTTGACATTTTATTACTTGCTTCTGCTTTACCTTTAAATATTCCTGCATACCTTTGACTAATTGATGATAATACTTGTTCTGCAAAATCACTCTGTATCATTTGCATCTCTGCTTCAAATGCTATTGTTTCCTCTAATTCTCCCAATAGTTTTCTTATTTCTACTTCGACAGGGCTATAAATTTCTTCAAAAACACCTATCATTTTTTTCTTCAATTGATATATCTGCGAAAACAGCAAATCTCTATTTTGACGTAAACCCGTATATTCTGCATCTATTTTATTTTGCAAATATTCATTTTCTCTTTCAAAATAATTTAGACATTCCTCAGATTCATTATCTCCTATAATTCGTCGCTTCTCATCATCCCAATCCTTAAGATCCTGCAAATATTTTTGATACTTCTTTTCCTCAGCATCAGAATTAGAAATGATGTTTTCCTTCTTTTGATGTGCTTCTTCTAATTTTTCAAGCAAACCTTTTTGCGATTCATTTCCATTTAATTCTAACTGTTTTATTACTTTTTCTGTAGACAATTTATTTTTATAATTTACAACAGCTTCTAATGGTAATTTTATGCTTATATCTTGATTTATACTATCCAAATTATATTTCAAGGCAAACTCTTTTACCAAAGTTTCTACAACATTATATTCTTTTTTCAATGCCTGCATTTTTAAAATCAACTGTTGTGTATCAGATAATTCTAAATTTATTTTAGTTATTTCATCCTTTGTATTCTCTATCTTAACATTTAAGTCATCAATTTCTAAATTTATTTTATTTAGATTATTTTGATACTCATTATTTCGATTTTCCTGTAAAGGTTTCTTTACCTCTATTGGTTTACTTTTCTCATGTCTTTCCAAATTTTCCTGATATTTTTTCAAACTATCTCTAACATATTCTTGATATTGACTTGTTTTTTTCTTTTCCAACGAAATAATTTGAATATTTAATTTATGAACATCCTTCTGTTTTTCCGTAATTTCCAAATTAATATCCTGAGATTTTGCCAAAACCAGTTCTTCTAAATTTGTTGTATTCGCTCGTTCTGTTCTATCTACATATGAATATATAACTTTGTTTATTTCTTGTTGAAATATATTTCCAATATCATTACACACTTCTTCGATATATTTTTGCGGAAGATATTGTGCATCCTCTATAGTAGTATCATAATCTTTCAAACTCAAATCTGTTTCTTCCTCATGTCCATCTAACCAAGTTATTTTAGCAGAATAATCTGCAGCATAATTTTTGGGCATTTTACGAAAACGATTGTCATTTAAAAATGAGGCACTATCCATCGTTTTGCACTTGCACAATTGTCCTATAATATCGGCGAAAGCACTTTTTCCACTTCCTTTATTTCCAATTATTGCTACCAAGCCACTATTTAATGGCAATTTCATATCAAACCAGCATACATCATCATTCTTTGCATTTTCTTTTCTGTTAACTTCTAGGTAAGCAATATTAGCCTTTTTATTTTTTTTAACTCTATCAAGAGCTGGCGGAATCGTTCCTATATGAATCCTCTCGCTAGGCTGATAGATACATTGCATCAACCCTGAAAATGTTAATTTCCCCTTAATCCAAAGACTTTCTTTCACTATATAATCTCTAGGGTCATGACAATCTGAGCATATTATAATTGGTTTTTCCTCTATATCTTTAAATACATATTTATGATATGTTTCTATATCTGTTTTTCTTCCCACCTCAAAAAAATCAACAAATTCTGCAATATCAGCTTTAATTGCTTCTTTTACAGGTAAAGCATTGGATATTTCTTTGTCTATCCCATTGCTTTTCTTTCCTGCATGGATAGATAATAATCCATTATGCGATTTACAAAAATCAACAATATCCTCATATGACCAATATATGGTTTCGTCAGACTCTCTTGATTTTGATTTTGTTCTTAACATAATTGCTTCAAAATCAGCTGATAATACATCTAAATCGGTTTCATTTGAAAAAATTAAAATCAAATGTAAATTATTAGCTCCTTTATCTGTTCTTAACTCTACCCCTGGGAAAAACACAATATTGGGTGCCAATTCTCTTAAATGAAAAATTCTATCTTTATCGATTTTAAAATGATCTGTAATTGCAACAGCACTTATATCATTATCTTTTAAAGCTTTACACAAAAGTTCATCTGCATCTTTGCCCTTGTAATGGCTATCATACGAAGATGCAGTATGAAGGTGCAAATCCCATTTATGCCATTCAGAACCTCTTGTATTTTTCATTCAATTATCCTCCAATCATTAGCTAAATCGCCTTTTTACATACAGCCATTTCTATCATTTCCAAATAATTTTTTACTGAATCCGATATATGCCAAAACATTACAGGTGGAATTGCATTTCCTATTTGTCTATAAGCATCTGTTTCACTTCCTGCAAATATAAATTCATCCGGGAATGATTGGATTCTAGCTGCCTCTAATGGTGTAAATCTTCGATATAATTCCTTTTCCGGATTTACTAAAAGTACTGGATCTCTTGAATTCAAACTTACCTTTGCAAGATGACTTGTAACAGTCAAGCAAGGCTTATTTAAATCTTGATACAATCCTCTCTTCATATTATTCTTTGCATTTTTCATTCCCTGAACTGCTCTTTCTGAAAAATAATACTTTTCCTGCTCAATTGCTAACTTTGGAACTGCAACAGACAATGGCACCCAATTATTTTTATTTGTTTCTTTAGGGAACTCATATTCCATTACATCATTTAAGTCATTTCTAATTCCAACAATAATTACTCGTTCTCTTTTTTGTGGAACACCATAATCTGCTGCATTAAATAATTTGGTATATGTTGTATAACCAACTTCCTCAAATGATTTTATTATCCTATTAAATATTTGTCCCTTATGTAAAGTCATCATCCCCTTTACATTTTCAGCTATAAAAACCTTAGGCTGCTTATCTCTTACTACACGCACCATTTGTTTGTACAAATTTGCCCTATCGTCAAATGGATCTTTTGTAGGATTTACTGTGCTAAAAGACTGACAAGGAAAACCTCCAACTACAATATCACAATTAGGTATTTCATCAGATTTAGTCTCACATATGTCTTTACATACAACATTTTCACATTTAAAATTCTTCATATGTGAATTTAATGCTTTTTGATCAATATCGGTTGCATATACTAATTCAAATGGAAGTCTTTCATATTTTTTCTTATTGAAAATAAAATCACCAATTATTCCCTGGTCTGCTCCACCACAACCTGAAAATAAAGAAACAACTTTATACATGATTATTCACCTCTTTATAACTTTCATCAATAGAATTATTCTGAAAATCAACTCTATATGTCAGTGGAACAACATCTATAATATTATCCATCTTCTTTTGATATGGATTTTTGATAATATACATAACAACTCCTCCACGAATAAAATATACTCTATAGATAGAATAAAACTCTTTATGCTGCATTGCAGCAATCCATTCATTTCTTGTTATATTAATTGTATCCGTCCAAACTTCATCTTTCAAATCTGGAGCAGTTACTCTCTTTGTAGATTTCACCTCAATATACTTAACAAACTCAGAGAAATCACCGGGTTCAGCTATTACAGACTGTATGTCATATCCCAACCCTTTTGTCTTTCCTAAGCCTAGGACCTTATTTACTAAATGAGCATTAAATTTAGAGACCCTATCTTTTTCGAAATTAAGTACAAACTCTTCTCCCTCATCTCCTAATTCAATCTTATTATTTGTTCGTTTAAGTTTCTTTGGTTCTTCATCGACAGGAAGTAATAGCGATTCAACCGGAGTCGCTAAATCGTCCGCATATTTACTTAATTGACCATAATATATAGCCCAATCCGTTTCAAAACGCTTACGATTTTCTACATTAGATAAATCATATTTATAAACATCAAATCCTAATGGTTTATTTATCAATTCAATAAATCTATTTATTGACTTCATCTCATGCGGATTAATCTTAACTTCTTGTCCATCAATATAAATAAGGTTTGCGAGCTGTAAATATTTCAGTTGATCTCCAACATGCTGATCATATGAAGTAGATTCTCCATCTGGAATAATAATTTTTCTCGGCGGAATTCCACCTCTTTTATCATTCATTATTTGATCAAAAACTTCATTTGCAGTAGCATTTCCCTTAAGTACATCTTCTGAATTGAAAATATAATATCCTAATTCCTGCTTTAACAATACAATATCGCTTCTTCTTGCATATTCTAATACACGTAACAATATTGAATAAGGATGACAACATAATTTTTCTTCAACCATCTTTAAATAAGTTTGTGATTTTTGCATTCCATTCGGAAATTGCATTTTTAATAGCCAATCTTTGAAAAACGCTGGCTGATCATTATCTTCTAAAAATTTTTTATTACGTTCAGAAGAATACACAATTCCATCAACTTCATAATGCATTCCAAACAATGAACCACTCACTTCGGTTCTGTGATTATCAAGCGTCTTTTTTATTGCCTTTTCATTAGATTTATTTCTTGCCTTGCTAATTGCATATTCTCTAAATGCATTGTTAAACCCTTCTTCAAATTTTGCTTTTGTACAAGGACACAAATTATCAATTACTGTTGCATATTTCGGCAATAAATTGTCCACATCAGAGATTGCACGAGCTCTGATAATTGCGCATTTTAATTGTTTTCTATGATCATACATTACCTAGTATCTCCTATCGTTTTAATAACCTCTTTTGCAATTGCTCTTGCCATCAATGGTGGAACTGCATTTCCTACTTGCTTCAATTGACTTGTTTTTATACCAATAAACTCAAATTTATCTGGGAAAGACTGAATTCTAGCCGATTCTCTTACAGTTGGAACTCTATTTTCCTTATAATGGAAGTGATGATTGTGACCTGTATCAATCGTAAAACAAGGCTTCTCACTATTCATTCTTGTCCATGCTATATGCACCTTTCTTGTATTCTGTAGCTCTATTGGTAAATCTTTGTAATTTCCTCCATCCGGAACCATAGCAATTATCTTTTTTGTCTGTTCCTTATGTATTGTAATAGAATGATTTTTTATGCTATGACTACCTTTTCTCATTAAATTCTGATATTCTGATTGCGCTGGAATTTTATATGCTATATTTTCACCTAATGATACATCATCTGGAACAAAATCCAAATCAGAAATAGCTTCTTTACATGTAACATATGGTTTCATGCCATCACCGTATTCTGCCTTAGGAAATTCAAACTCATTTTTTTTTGATATTTTTTCAGCATTTACACCAACAAAAAACACTCTCTTTCTTTGTTGTGGAACTCCATAATCATCTGACGATAACTGCTGTACTTTAACTCTATATCCTAATGAAGAAAAGTCATTTAGAACCTGTTCTTTCACTTTTCCTCCAAACAACCTTATCAATCCAGGCACATTTTCCATCACAAAAACTTTAGGTCTAATTTGATCTACCAAACCCACAAATGACTTATAGAGTTTATTTCTAGGATCGTCTATCATCCTTTTCCCAGAAACAGAAAATCCCTGACATGGTGGTCCCCCAATAATTACATCAATATCATCGGCATTCATCCCCAACCTTGACAATATGTCATCTTCTGAGATATTTGTAATATCATCATTTATCACACATGCATTCGGAAAATTGTGCTGATATGTAACCGTTGCATCTTTCCACATATCAATTCCCAACACCATATCAAATCCAGCCTGTTGGAATCCATACGAAAATCCACCACAACCACAAAATAAATCTATTGCGACTAATTTATTATTTTTCATTTCATTTATTTCCTTTTTTTCTATTATCTATTGGTTTTTCAGCATTGTCTGGAATTGCCCAATTTTCACCAAGTTTAAATACTCCATCTATTCGATTTTGCGAACAAAGAATTTGAACCCTTCTTTGTGAAATATTCCATTTTTCTGCTGCTTGGCTAGCTGTCATATATCCCATTATATTTACCTCTTTCCCTATCCATTATATTCGATGGGGCGAACAATATCAACTACTCGTTTTCATTATATCATGCAGCACTATCGAACTCAAGTTCGATAGTTATTAAAAAACTCACATTTGATTTAACCTCTACCAAATGTGAGCTTTATCTATCTCCCTTTATACACCTCCCACAACCTCTTCTGCTCCGCACCAATCCTCAATATCTCCTGCAAATCTCTCGCCATAGCCTCAACATTAGCATCCATCTGCTCAACTGTTCCTGTCCTGTTACCTGCCTTAATCTCCCTCTGCATTAACTCTTTACTATAATATTCCTTAGTATCCACATTCATATATCCATACACCGAATATGAATATCCATTGCTTTTCTCTATGAATACCGGAGCCACTTCGCCCTTAGAAGTTTTCCACCTCATAAGCCTTGGAAACCAGCATAATCCTTCTTTTATCAGTTTCTTGAACGTCTCCAACAGCTTTCCTATCTCATACAATATTCCCCTAAATGAGTTTCCTGCTTCTATCGTCTTATCTGCTTCAACGTGATTAGCATATTCTTCTATTGCCGGAGCGAATAATCTGAATGATGATATAAAAGTATTGATCTTATCAAGCAATTCTACTGCTTCATTTGCTTTGTCCGTCACGCTTGCAATCTCTTGTCTTACCGATTGAAGTTCTGAACGTTTTTCATTAAGTTCCTTAGTCTGACTACGCTCCAATTCCTTATACGCAATTTGTGAAGCAAACAACTTAATATCCGCATCATTCACCTGTTCCTGTATCTGTTCCAAATGCTCTGTTTCCTGTGCTACTTTATATTCCGCAACTGTCAGATCGTAATTACGTCCTTTCGACTTTTCCTTTATTTGTTCTCCAAACCAATCATTGACCTCTTTGTTGGCTACCTCTCTTAGCTCATCCTGCAGCACTCGCGAAAGCACTTCCTTTGTAAACACCTTCCTCTTTGATACCTGCTTGCTAAGACCTTTCTTATATCCATCTGCCATAGGAACTCCAACAATGTGCATATGTGGACTATCCTCATCAAGATGAACCACAGCATTTGCAACTACGAACTGTGGTAACCGCTTCCTAAGCTCATCCAACATTATCTGATATGATAATTTCATATATGACTTCATATCATCATATTGTTTCCAG
>UMAY01035388.1_pt1 | contig 10080 bp, 9 predicted proteins | sample 1963831 | NCBI WGS metagenome assembly UMAY01 (sample SAMEA4835928, study PRJEB28245) | human gut metagenome | biome: gut microbiome; material: fecal sample | place: Denmark | collected 2008 | reverse complement strand
CAAGCCTTCTGCAACATCTGAAATCTGCTTTTCAAGAGATATCATATCTGAGTTGATTTTATTAATTTCTATTCTGTTGTTAGCCGTCTCCATACTTAACTGAAGTATTTCCCGCTGACCAATAAGATCTTGATTCTCTAAAATGTAATCCTTCATTCTTTTGAAGGTTCTCACCAATGCAATGCTTTGTCTTACCGCAAGTTTTCCTTTTAGTACAGTCATTAACATATATACACCTTGTTCCGTAAAAACGTAAGGATTGCTACGGGATTTGCTGCTTATATTTGCGGTCACAAATTGTGACCGCAAATATTCAACTTCATTATCAGATAATTGGAACATCATATCATTCTGAAATCTTTCTATATTTCTTTTTACCTGCTGATTAAAAGCCTTAAGTTCATACCCATATACTTCGGCCAGATCTGCATCTAATAATACTTTACATCCCCGAAATTCATATAATTTTTGTTTCATAAATTCTTCATTAATCTCAATTACTTCAATTTCTTTCTTTTTATCTTCTGCCATTGAACTCCTCCATTCATTTTGCAGTCAAAAAAATCATCCGCAATTCTCATATAAACATATTGCTGACATAAGCAATATGTCCGATTTGTTATTTCAGTTAATCATTTTCTTTCCCATATTAGATTTCCTCCTCCCATATTGAACCATTTTACTGACCTCAGTAAAATGGTCTATTTTTCTTTTTTATTCACCTTGTCATAATACGCTTTATACCTATAAATCGTCCTCTCACTGACATTGTTTCGCTTTGCAATTTCTACCATTGTTATGCCGCTCTCATATCCAATGACAAAATCATTGTAAATTGCCATCCATTTGGCGTTATGTTTCTGCCGTCCACTTAATTTACGATTTCTGTAATACTCCAATTCCTCTCGAAGTTCTGCGTTCTCTTTTTCCAACTCCTCAATTCTTTTTAATGACTCTTCAATTGTTACAGATTTCTCCATTACCCTGTCCTCCGTTTATGTCATTCTCGTTTTGTCTATATTATAAATATCTGTGTTTCTTTAGTCAATTCGATTTTGTCATATTGCATCATCATAATATTTCTTTCTAATTTGCCCACAACTTTCTGTGCTTAAATTGCTTTGGTAGCCAATTAGAGTTATCTGCTTTCAACAAATCATATACATATATCTTATTCGGCTTTCCTAATCCCTGATGGCTTCTATAAATCAGATTATATGACTCCAATTCCCTCAACATCTTGTTAATTTTCTTATTTCCGAGATGCAGCAACTTCATCATTTCTTTTATCAATATTGAAATGTGTACTTTTTGAAACTACAAAAAAAGGACTGCTAAACAGTCCCGAAATGTATGGACATCTCTTTACGAAACGTTCCAGTATTTTTGTATACTTTTTGGCACCACCTCCTTAAAAATGGGTATAAAAAAAGAAGGTGTATTTCAACCTTCCCTTCTAATAACATTTAAATATAAAATTAACATAGCTTTAAGTCAGTTTTTTTAATAAATAAATCACCCTCAATGTCTACTAATTTAATATACTTATAATTCATAATCAGCATCAAAATTTCCATTTATCAATCTTTGTGTTCCAAAAATGTATTTATTTTTTATATACTCCGCAGTATATTCCATTTCTGGAAACAAATAACTTTTGCTTATCCCTATATTAGACAATTGTCTTAAAATATCTTTCTTTACTTTTTTAGGAATGATAACTTCTGTAAAATTCATTTGATATTGTTGTTTCGATAAACGTTTCAATGTTGGATGTAATTTAAAGATAGATTTTTCACTTCCGTAGTGCTTCTTATAATACTCTTCTCCCTCTAAAATTAGATATGCAGCTTCTTCATCTGATATACAAGTATCCTTTTCTACATCAACTATGCTATTCGCAAAAAGCATAAAAACAGAACTTTGTCTTTTTTCTCTTTCTGTAATATAACTTGGGGTTTTGAAAAACAAAGAATTTGGTACATATACCATTCCTAAATATGTATACAAATTACCTGGGTTCTCTTCCAACCAACTCAATAAAAAACTTTGGTCATTGGCTTTATATATCAAATCTCTATATTCATCCAACCCATCATATAGATTTTTTCTTGGCAAAGCAACTATCACTTTTCCATCTTTTTCCTTTTGCTGAATATCACTACACGAAAAATATAGCGACACTAGGGGATTTGACGTAAAATCTAACAATCTTGTAGGTAAACCATAATGTTGCATTTTGGCAATTATTTCAAAATCATCTTTTACGTCAAATTCCGAGGGATATGCTTTTTTAAATTCTTCAATCATAACAGGCTCATAAAACTCTAAGTCATTAACAACTAAACTAGGCAATAATTCCCATTCACTATTTGAAACGCCTCTATAATAAAATTCTTTAAACACTGCATTCCTGTCTTTTTCTTTTTCATTTTGCAAGATATCTATGATTTTGAGATAATCATAAATATTATCTATTTCAAAATTATTATTTTTCTTATTATAAAATGGTTTCATTTTATCTTTTTTTAATTTTTCCACATAATCTTTCAAATATACTGATATTTCCATTATTACCTCTTATCTTATTGCCATTTATATCTCATTATAGTATCTCAACGCATCCTTAATATACTCCACCTTTTCCTGCGGACACTGCTTCACTTCTGGATTTTCCTTCTTGGACTTATTATAATTCTCTCCCATATCCAGACCACACATCCGCTTCACCTGTGCAATATAAGAAGTATGCACATTCACACCATACTTGTCCTTCACATAATCCTTAATCTTCTGATAGGTAGCCTTTTCTTCTGGTGTGTAATTGCTCTCTTCATCAGGCTCCATTGTAACCTCAATCTTAGGTGTATCTTTTTTGAGGGATAATTTGACAACCGTCTCCACATGCCCCGTATTCGGAAACATATCCACACAGCACCCCTTCTTAACCTCATACCCACTCTCCTGCAACATAACCAGATCTCTTGCAAGGCTTGTAGGCTTGCAGGAAATATACACCATTGACTCCACACCATAGTCAATTATCTTCTTAAGTGCCTTAGGATTGATACCATCTCTTGGTGGGTCGAGGACGATAAAGTCCGGCTTGTCCTTAATGTTATCGAGAGCATTAAGCACATCATCTGCGATGAATTCGCAGTTATCAAGTCCATTTATGCCAGCATTAATCCTGGCTGCTTCGACAGCTTCTGGTATTATCTCAACGCCGATGACTTTCTTTGCAACCGGGGCTAACATCTGTGCAATTGTTCCTGTTCCACTGTACAGATCAAAGATTACCTTGTCTTTGGTTGTTCCGACATAATCTCTTGCCTTTGAGTACAGTACTTCTGCACCAAGTGAGTTAGTCTGGAAGAATGAAAATGTTGTAATCTTGAATTTAAGTCCAAGAAGTTCTTCTTCAATATAATCCCTTCCGAATACTATATCTGTCTTTTCATTGATTACTGCATCGGCAACACTGTCATTGTAAGTGTGTAAGAAGCCTGTTATCTCTCCATCAAGTGACAATGCTTTTAATCTGTCTGCAAGCTCGTCCATAGGGATATCATTTACTGTAGTTGTCACAATGTCCACAAGGATTTGTCCTGTCTTTACGGCTTTTCTTACAAGCAAATGTCTAAGATACCCCTCGTGCTTCATTTTGTGGTAATAAGTGAGATTTTTCTCAAGTGCATAATCATATACACACTTGAGTATTTTTCTGTAATCATTATCCACAATCTTACAACCTGTTACTGTTACTATGTCATACATACTGTTTCTCTTATGTAAACCGAGAGCTATTGGACCATCTTTTACCTCATCGCCAAATGAAAATTCCATTTTGTTACGGTATTCACTTGATACAGGGCTTCCAATTATTCCCTCCCACTCATATTCTGTATTAATAACAGGAGCAAGAAGCTTCTTCACTGCATTTTCTTTCATCTTTAACTGTTCTTCGTACTTCACAGTCTGGTATACGCAGCCACCGCATTTGCCAAAATGCTCACATCTTTCGTTAGTTTCTGTATCTGCCTGACAGACAACTTCAAGAAGCCTTCCTTCACATTTGCCATGCTTCTTCTTATTTACCATAAATTTAACTGTCTGTCCCGGTATTGAATTCTTTACCACAACCTTTTCCTCTATAGTCTGTCCGTCTTCCTCTGTCTTAACTATTACATTTCCCTTATTAGGAAAATCCACGCTTTCTACATAACCTGTATATATGCCGCCTTTTTTCATCTTTTATCTCCAATCCTTCTATATAATCAATCAGGAAACTAACCCTGTCCTTATTCTTTATCAATTTTTTATACGAACCAACCACCAGCTAACCAGCCTTCCTCCCACATCACCGAACATCTAAAAAACCACTGGCTGTAAGCCAGCCAGTGGTCTTGTCTTAATCATTCTTTAATTGGCAGAATAATTAGTTCTCGAATTCATCATCATCTTCAAAGTCTTCATCAAAGTCGTCATCATCAAAATCATCATCAAAATCATCAAGATAATCTGGTGTGAAGTATCTATAGATTGCATATACGATAGCTGCTAATGCTGCAACCGCTCCAATAACTGCTAATACTATGATAATTACATTACTTTTCTTCTTGCTCTCTTCTACATCTTTCTTGTGAAGAAGTTCATTGAGCTTGCTTGCCGCAATAAGCTCTTCAATCTTATCCTTATTCATAACAACCGCTCCTTTCAAAACACTTTTAAAGTAAATATATTGTATCACAACATATTTTATTTGTCACCATATTTAGGCTTTTTTAAGCTTTGCAAAGCCTGCAAGCATTTTCTTTAAACCATACTCATCAAATGTTACAGTTACCATATAATCTCTTGTGCCATTATCAATTGAAATTACTTTTCCTTTTCCAAATTTGGCATGAACCACGGTATCGCCAACACCATATCCAAGTCCAGATGTTCCACCAGCACTGCCAACAGAGGCAGTCAAACCCGCTGTGCCATATGAAGCACCTGCATAACTTCCGCCTGATACAGATTTTCCACCTGCTGTCAATCTACCGCCAGTTCCACTGTCTCCAGCTCCAGCAGCCTTCGATGACTTCTTTAAGTCAAATATATCCATAGGAAATTCTTTACCAAAACCAACCTTAGTATTCGCCTTTCTCACAGAAGACCTGTAGCCTGCTGAAGTTGAGCCGCCGATTGATACACGTTTTGGTTCTTTATAATTCACATTGCCTGAACCGTATCTGTTAAGAGCGGCTTTGGCATTGGCTCTGATATTATACGAACGTGTTTCCTCTGAGTCATCTTTTCCTCCATATGCAATCTTACCTTTATTATATCCTGAACTATTATTTTCTATGTGCATATATTCTTCGGGAATTTCTTTAATAAAGCGTGATACTTTATTCATCTGTGTTTCACCGCGTACCATACGCATCTTCGCGCTGCTTAAGTTAAGTATCTTCTCTGCTCTTGTTATTCCTACATAGCAAAGTCGTCTTTCTTCCTCTATCTCTGCAGGGTCATCTGACACTATTGTCATATAACTTGGAAAAAGGCCATCTTCCATTCCTGTCATATACACAATAGGGAATTCAAGACCTTTGGCACTATGTAATGTCATAAGCATTACCTGCTTATCTGACTCATTAAGATTATCAATATCTGCTATGAGTGCAACTTCTTCAAGGAAACCGCTTAATGTAGGAGTTTCTTCCTTCTGTCGGCAGCTCTCCTCATAGCTTACTATTTTGTTAATCAATTCATCTATATTTTCCTGTCTTGCTTCTATTTCTTCTGCTGTTTCGCTCTCTGCAAGACATTCTATATATCTTGTATCACTTACAACAGTTTCGGCAAGTTCTTTTATGCTCATAAATTCCTGCTTTGCCTTAAGTGAACCTATAAGTGTAACAAATGGCTCTAACTTTCCAACACCTCGTTTTATCGTATCGATATGCTCAGCATCGCACAGAGCCTGCCAGAATGTTATGTCATTCTGGTCTGCATATTCCTGAACTCGTTCAATTGTTGTCGCACCAATTCCACGCTTTGGAACATTGATAATACGCTTTACTGCCTGTCCGTCCATACCATTGTCTATAGTCTTTAAATATGCAAGTATATCTTTTATTTCCTTACGCTGATAAAAGCTTATTCCGCCATATATACGGTATGGTATATTCTTTAACATAAGTTTTTCTTCCAACGCTCTAGACTGTGCATTAGTCCTGTATAATATGGCAATATCGTTGTAATTCCAGCCGTCCCTTACCATAGAACTTATGCTGTCAACAACACCCTGTGCCTCATCATATCCATTTTCATAAAGTGTATAATTAACCTTTTCACCCTCGCCATTCTCTGTCCACAGACTCTTTGCTTTTCTTCCTATATTATTGCTTATGACCGCATTGGCTGCATTAAGAATTGTCTGTGTTGAACGATAATTCTGCTCAAGCTTTATTACTTTAGTTCCTGCAAATGTATTCTCAAAATTCAATATATTGGTAATATTGGCACCCCTGAACTTGTATATTGACTGATCATCATCCCCAACCACGCAGAGATTGCCATATTTGGCGGCAAGCATTGATATAAGCTTAAACTGCGATGTATTAGTATCCTGATACTCATCAACCATAATATACTTAAATCGTTCCTGATAATAATTAAGTACTTCAGCATCATTTTCCAATAATTCTACAGTCTTGTATATTAAATCATCAAAATCAAGTGCATTATTAAGCTTTAATGTCTTCTGATACTCCCTGTATACATTGGCAATTCTCTTGCCGTTGTAGTCACCACCAGCCTCAAGCTCCATCTGATCCGGACTCATAAGCTCATCTTTGGCGTGCGATATCGCATTCATAATTGTTTTTTCCTTGAGCATCTTCGTATCTATATTGAACTTCTTACATATATCCTTTATAACACTCTTGACGTCATCTGTATCATATATTGTAAATGTATTGGAATAACCAATTCTATCTATATAACGCCTGAGAATCCGCACACAGGTAGAGTGGAAGGTGCTTACCCACACTTCGCCAGCCTGCTGTCCTACTGTCGCATCAACTCTCTCTCTCATCTCCCTTGCCGCTTTATTAGTAAATGTAATAGCAAGTATATTATATGGTGCTACACCACAATCATCTATAAGATAGGCTATCCTGTTAGTAAGAACTCTTGTCTTTCCAGAACCTGCTCCCGCTATAATAAGAAGCGGACCCTCTGTCCTTTTAACCGCTCTTTTCTGGCAGTCATTTAAACCATCTAAATTCATATACTCTCCAATCCAATGTGTGATTATACTCACACTATCTCCACTTTAACTTACAAATGCACTTAATTAAAATCAACAGTGCATCTAAACTTAACCTTCACATACTGTGCATACACAGTATTATAATTCAGTATAACAAATGTTCGATATTTTTAAAAGCAAAAAATCAGAAACCATTGCCTGAATTAGTATATCATTAAATATATTTATCCAGTTATGATTTCTGATTTGCAATATATACTTTATTATATATTTCATAAGTATATAGTTTTTATATTCCACAAACATACATTTTCCGTATATTCAACAAATATATAACTCTTTATATATTCTGTTACAATACATTTTCCATATATTGAACAAATGTATTCTTATATATCCTACTTCTCTGTTATGACTGCACTATCCATTACTAAATTCTGTGCCTTCTTAACAAGCATAGACTTAACAATAGTTTCTTTGTCATATTTATCTGTAAATGTATCTACCTTTGAATAACCGCTGTCCTTAGCGAACTGCTCAAGGTCATCCTTGTATTCATAATCTGTAATTGCAAGTCCTTCCTTTTCTGCAATTGCCTGATATACAAGCTGCTGTCCTGCTGATGCCTTAACGAATTCATCAAATGTCATGCCATAAAGGTTCTGGCAATATTCATCATTAGTCTTTCCCTGAAGTGTGCTGTAAAAGCTTATTGATTCCTCAAGCTTTGATGACTGCTGTGCAAGGAATTCCTCTGGATAACCTGTAACCTTGCATTTGTCAAGGAGCTGGGTAAGTATTGCTTCATTCTTAGCTTCTGTTATCTTAGTTTCTATTGTTCCACTGACATCATTCTTAACATGTGCCTTATATGAATCAACTGTTTCGCAGTTGAACGCACTCTTAACAAAAGCATCTGTAAGCATAGGAACATTAGCCTGCTGTACATAACTCATTGTAAGCTCGAATACAACTCTCTTGCCAGCATAATCAGAATACTTTGAATTCTCTGGAAGTGTGATTGTTATTACCTTAGTCTGTCCTGCAACCATTCCATATAATTCTTCATCTAAGCCAGTTCCTGCAACAGGGAAAGCATCCTTACCAAGTGTCATACTATAATCAGAACCAGTAAAATCATCTATTGAAAGTCCGCCTGATGTACCAGTATAACCAAATGTAACCTTATCGCCTTTCTGTGCTTCCCTGTTAACATCTGTATATGTTGTCTCACTTTCAAGCTGTTCTGCAATCTTATCATCTATAACCTGATTAGTTATGGCTGTTACATCAACCTCAGCCTGAATTCCCTTATAATCTCCAAGCTCTACATAATCAGTTGGATTGTATCCATAATCTACCTTTATCTTACTGTTACAGGCTGTTGTCATCATAACTGACATAACCATAGCTGCTGTAACAGCATATTTTACAACTTTATTCTTTAATACTTTTCTCATAACCTGTCTCCACATTAAATATTGCCGTAACACCGACTTATAAACTATACCACAATATCACATTTAAAACCAGTATTATGCAAATGTTTCACAATATTATCACAAAAAAAGGCAAAAAGCCCAATCTGATATGCTCCCGAATTACTGGAACACATCAATTCGCTTTCTGCCTTTTATATAACTGGTATTAATACCAATATAAATCTTAATTAAGCAAGCTTAGCCTTAGCTACTTCTGCTAACTTAGCAAATCCTTCTGCATCGTTTACAGCCATCTCAGCTAATACCTTTCTGTTAAGGTCGATGTTAGCTAACTTTAAACCATACATAAACTTGCTGTATGAAAGACCGTTCATTCTTGCTGCAGCATTGATTCTTGCAATCCATAACTGTCTGAACTGTCTCTTCTTCTGCTTTCTACCCTTGTAACTCTCTGTAAGAGCTCTCATTACAGACTGCTTAGCAACTCTGTACTGCTTAGATCTAGCTCCTCTATAACCCTTAGCGAGCTTTAATACTCTGTTATGCTTCTTCTTTGCGTTCATACCGCCTTTAATTCTTGCCATTTCTTAATTTCCTCCTAATAATCAATCACAGACATCCATATCTTATAAATATGGCATAATCTTCTTCATTGTCTTTACATTAGTTGCATCTGTCATAGCTGCATGTCTAAGATTTCTCTTTCTCTTAGTAGTCTTCTTTGTAAGAATATGGCTCTTGTAAGCTTTCATTCTCTTTAATTTACCTGTTCCAGTTACTTTAAAACGCTTTGCAGCTGCTCTTTTTGTCTTTACCTTTGGCATAATAATCCTCCTAATTTAATTCTCATATGGAATAAATAATATTTTAACGTTTTTCAGTTAAAAACATAGTCATGCTCCTGCCTTCTAACTTTGGAGCTTTGTCTACTACTGCAATATCACTTAACTTCTCAGCAAAATCTTCTAATATATGCTTGCTGGAATCGATATGTGCCATCTCACGGCCTCTAAATCTTAAAGATACCTTTACTTTATCGCCTTTCTCGATGAACTTTCTTGCCGAATTACACTTAGTATTCAAATCATTAACATCTATGTTAGGTGACAAACGAACTTCTTTGACTTCTATTGTTCTCTGCTTCTTCTTAGCTTCCTTCTCTTTTCTGACAAGTTCATACTTATACTTGCCATAATCCACAAGCTTACATACAGGTGGCTTTGCAGATGGGGCAATCTTTACTAAATCAACCTCTGCCTCTCTTGCCAGTTTCATAGCATCCTTAGGAGACATAACTCCAAGCTGCTGTCCTTCTTCTCCAATAACACGAACTTCCTTATCACGGATCTGCTCGTTAATCATTAATTCGCTAAT
>UMAY01033480.1_pt1 | contig 10221 bp, 6 predicted proteins | sample 1963831 | NCBI WGS metagenome assembly UMAY01 (sample SAMEA4835928, study PRJEB28245) | human gut metagenome | biome: gut microbiome; material: fecal sample | place: Denmark | collected 2008 | reverse complement strand
GAAAGGTACAAGCCGATCAGAGTGTGACCTACGCATGGAAGGGAGTAGAAGTGGAGCATCATACGTGCTTGCTGGACTTGCATAATCCTTTTTTACAACGTTATGCAAAAGAGCTGGAACAGCAATATGGATATAATCACATGAGCTTGGAAGGAGGACAGGATGTAAGGATTCCTTCTCCTGTATTGAATCTCCTGCTTCAGAGCTTACATATTTTAAAGCATGCTTTGGGATGGGGAATCGGATTGCGTCAGTTGTGCGATATGGCCCGCAGTTGCTATAAGTTGCATGATGAGGTGGAATCTGAAGAAATGAAAAAGATTATATTAAAATTGGGAATGGACAGATGGCAGCAGTTGCTACATGCATTTTTGGTGGAGCATCTGGGACTTCCAGTGGCGTATCTTCCTTATCAGGAGGTAGCTTCAGATTCATCCCCTTTACTTGATATTATCTGGAGGGGCGGGAATTTTGGTTTGTATGTTCCCGGACATCAGCGGAAGTCACAGTCGCTTTTGGCCGGCAAATGGCAGACGGCATGTGCTTTTCAGCGTAATATTCGTTTTGCATTTCGTTATGCGCCCAAAGAAGGTTTTTGGGTATTTTCCAGTTTGTTGAAAGGACAATTGAAATGAGAATAGAACATCAGTTTTCTATTGCAGGATTTGAAGTGAGTGTCAGTCTTCCGGAAGGATGGGATGCTGATACCTTATTACCCTCTTTTCGTCCCTTCTATGGTAAGAAGGAGGGGCCGGAAAAAGCTTTGCTGAAGTGTACGGTGTGTACTTCGGTGGAAAATAAGGCTGCGATGCCTTCGGGTGAATTAATCGAGAATACGCTCAGCGATATGGGCTACGTTAGTTTGTATAAAGAAGCAGAAGGGTATTGTGTCACACTTTCTGCAGAACAGGGAGGAACATTGCATGTCATGCAGGCTGACAGACGGTTTTCAACTGTCAGGGTGTATTTGCACGAAGAAGACAAACGGGCTGGGCATGCATTGTCTTCCTTGCTTCGTATTGCTTATTCACAGGCCGTACTTTACCGGGATGCTGTATCCATTCATGCTTCAGCGGTGTATTGTGAGAACAAGGCTTTTTTATTTATGGGAAAGAGCGGAACAGGAAAAAGCACGCATTCTTTGCTGTGGATGAAATATATACAAGGAACGGAGCTGCTGAACGATGATAACCCGACATTACGTATCGTGGATGGAAAGGTGTATGCTTATGGCACACCGTGGAGTGGCAAGACTCCTTGTTATAAGTCGCTTTCCTATCCGGTAGGTGGAATGGTGCGTTTGAAACAGGCTTCAGTAAACCGTTTTGTCCGCCAGCAAGAGGTCGAAGCCTTTATTGCACTTTTTCCGGGATGCTGTGTCATTCATCAGGATGCGGAATTACGTGCTTGCCTTTATGACACGTTGATTCGGATGGTAGAACAAGTTCCTGTGGGAGTCTTGGAATGCAGACCCGATGAGGAGGCAGCCCTGTTATGTCGGAACATGTTACTTCGAACAGACAAATAGAAATAAATTACTAATAACTTAACTATACCTAAACGTATGAAAAAACCAGTCTATTTATGGGCAAGCTTGCTTGCCGTGTTGCTGTTGACTTCCTGTGCGTCGCGCAAGAATTTCGTGTATTTGCAGGATATGGAAATGGGACTGAAATATCCCATTGAAACCAAGCATGAGGCAGTGGTGCATCGGGATGACCGTCTGAGTATTACTGTCAGCTGCAAAAATCCGGAGCTGGCCATTCCGTTCAATATTTATGATGGTACATTCCGTGTAGGAACGGATGGAAGCGTAACTGCAGATGCTTCGAGCAAGGTGAACGAGAAAGGTTATCGTGTGGATGTAAACGGTGACATTGATTTCCCTATTTTGGGCAAGTTGCACATTGAAGGAATGAAAGTAAGCGAAGTGCGCGACTTGATTAAGAATAAGATAGAAGAGGGAGAATATATGAAAGACCCGCTGGTTTCCATTGAGTTCTTAAATTTTAAATATACGGTGCTGGGAGCTGTGGGAAGTAATGGAACCTATACCGTGGATGGGGATCGCGTGACATTGCTGGAAGCCATAGCCAAGGCGGGAGATTTGACTTCCAAGGCCAAAGTAGACCGGGTAGCTGTAATTCGTGAAATAGAGGGCGAACGTCAGATTTTTATGCACGACCTGCGTACCAAGGACATATTTGATTCTCCCTGCTTCTACCTTCAGCAGAATGATATTGTATATGTAGAGCCTAAGTACAAGAAAAAGGATGTGGAAGACCGGGGATGGCAGGTTGCTACAACTTTGTTGTCTGTCGTAACGGCCGTATGCTCAATCTTGTGGGCAATCAAGTAAGGATGATTCTAATTAATAGTTACAAAACGATATGCAGACGAACAATTCTTCTAACAAGAATGACCAAGGGCTGAATATAGTGGATTTATTCATGTATTTGGCTTCTCAATGGAAGTGGTTCTTACTTTCCATTTTGATTTGCGGTGGGATTGCGTGGTATAATTATGCCCGTGCTCCGCTGGTGTACTTTCGTTCGGCTACGGTCATTATCAAAGATCCGTCGAACAAAGCCAGTACTTCCGGTCTGGACCGCTTCGATAATTTTATTAACAAGGTGAATGTGGCCAATGAAATATTGCAGTTCCGTTCCAAGAAGCTGATGCGTGAGGTGGTACAGCGTGTACATGCCGATGTGAGCTATCAGATAAAGGACGGTTTGCGCAGCAATGAGTTGTACAACGAATCGCCCGTATTGGTCAGCCTTCCGGATGCATTGCCCGAACAAAGCTTCTCTTTTACGATGACCCTGAAAGATGCAAAGACGGTAACCCTCTCTGATTTCTCGGGAATTGAAGCGAAACCGTCGTATGAGGTGGCGTTGAATGATACGGTGGCAATCATCGAAGGGATGAATGTGGTGGTGACTGCAACCAATTACTTGCGTGATTCCTGGCTGAATACGCCTATACGAGTACAGAAACTTCCGGTAGAATCGATGGTGAATTATTATAAGAATGCCTTGGGCATTCAGCAGGAAGAAGAGGAAGCTTCCATCCTTACTCTGGCTTTGAAAGACAGTTCACCAGCCCGTGCGGAAGATGTGCTGAATACATTGATTACAGTGTATAATGAGGAAGCTATCAAAGAAAAAAATCAGGTGGCAGTGAATACCGCTAACTTTATCAATGAGCGTCTTATCATCATTGAACGTGAGTTGGGAAATGTAGAATCCAATCTGGAATCGTTCAAGCAGCGGAATCAGATTGTGGACATTGCGTCCTCGGCAGGTATGTATATGACTGAATCGCAGAAATACAATGCCGATGCCATGGAACTGGAAACTCAGCTTCGTCTGGCTAATTTTATTAAGGACTACCTGACAGACCCTAGTAAGGAAACCGACCTGATACCTTCTAATACGGGAATCAGCGATATGAACATTGAAAATCAGATTAGTCTTTACAATGCGGCAAAATTGAAGCGTGACCACTTGATTGATGACAGTAGTGTGAACAACCCTGTGGTGCAGGAACTCAACAATTCGCTTCGTGCCATGAAGCAAAGTATTATTCGTGCTGTGGACAATATGATTGTCAGCCTGAATGTGAAACGCAATGACGCACAGAACCGTGAAATGCGTGCCCAGGACCGTGTGACGGCTATTCCGACAAAAGAACGGCAGATGCTGTCTATCGAACGTCAGCAGAAAATCAAGGAAGCCCTTTATCTGTTCCTGCTGAACAAACGTGAGGAGAATGCCCTTTCACAGGCCATGGCCGATAACAATGCCCGCGTGATAGACGGAGCAGAAGGAAGCAACGCACCGATTTCTCCTAACCGAGACCGTATCCTGTTGCTGGGATTGCTGGTGGGAATCGCTTTGCCGGGAGCGGTTTGTCTGGCTATTCTCTTTATGGATACACGGGTTCACGGACGGAAGGATATAGAAGGAGCTACTTCCGTGCCTTATTTAGGAGAAATTCCATTGGATAAAGAAGCCATGAAAGACCACCGGAAGAAGGTGATGGCAGTGAAAGAGCAGGGTGATGACATCGTGTCGGAAGCCTTCCGTATTTTACGTACTAACATGGCTTTCCTTTCCAAAAAAGACAAGCCTGCGCAGGTAATTACCTTTACTTCGTTCAATATCGGAGCGGGAAAGACCTTTATTGCACGCAACTTGTCCATGAGTTTGGCTTATCTGAAAAAACGGGTAGTCATGGTCGATTTGGATATTCGTAAGGGAACATTAAGCCGTCATTTCGGGCATTATCATGTAGGTGTTACCAATTATCTGTCGGACAATACGGTAAAGGTGGATAATATCATACAGCATCAGGAAGGGTTTGACCTGATTCCGGCAGGAATTCTGGCACCCAATCCAGCAGAACTGTTAATGGACAATCGTTTGGATGAACTGATGAATGAACTGCGTGCCCGCTATGATTACATCATTGCCGACAATGTGCCGGTGGGTTTGATTGCCGATGCTACGATTGCAAACCGTATAGCCGACCTGACTATTTTTGTGGTACGTGCAGGCAAGCTCGACCGTCGTCAGTTACCGGATATCGAGAAACTTTATCAGGAAAAGAAACTGAAGAACATGGCACTGGTTCTGAACGGGGCCAATCCGGAACGTCATGGCTATGGTTATAGCTACGGGTATGGTTATGGTTACGGATATGGCTATAAAAATCATTCTAAATAAAAACAATTAAAGATGGAGGTAAAGCAAGAAAAAGAAAAGAAGTAAGAACCTGAAATTATTGTTTAACAAATTAAATTTTTATTACAATGAAAAAAGACAAAGAAAGAGCAAAGTACGAGTCTCCCCAAACGACGGAGACTATCGTGAGTCTGGAAAGTGGTATTTGTGCTGCTTCGGCAGATGTCCAAAACCCCAGCGATAATGCAACAGGACAAATTGAAAAGCATGAGGTAAACTCTGATTTTGGTTTTAATTTTGAGGAGAATGAATGGGACAAATGATATTAATAACAATTAAAAATGAATATGCGTATGAAAACTAAGAAATATTTCATAATATCCGCCCTTGCACTCTTGGCTTGCAGTTGTCAGGATGAGGAGCAAGGGGGTGTACAGCCTACACCTGGGCAGGACGTTCAGTTTGGGGCTTCACTTGAACAAAGTGCAACCCGTACAATTTACGGTGATGAAGCTAACAATGCTTTCCCTATTAATTGGGTTAATGGAGATGAAGTTGTTGTGTTCTCACCCGATTGTGCAAGTAACGGAGGAGTTGGGAAAGCTATTTATAAAGTAAATGTCGGTGAAGAAAATTCTGGAAAGCAGAACTATGCAAATAGTCTGGATAAAACCGGCGAGATAGGTGTACGTTGGGGTAACAATACAACAGGTTCTTTTTATTCCGTTTATCCTGCATCATCTTTATATTCGGAGGTTAGCAGTGACTGTAAGACTTTGACATTGACCATGCCAGCTCAGCAGGATAACACCTTTGAAAGAACAGAGAGTGGTATAAAAGCTTATCCGGATATGAGAGCTTGTTTTATGTATGCTTATACCCAGAATGTATCAAGTGGAGAGACGGTAAATTTGAAATATAAGCCGATTTCCACAGCTGTTCGTTTCAAATTGCAAGGTCCGTTAAATAATGACAATGGTCCTGTAACAATTAACTATGTCAGATTATATGCTCCGACGGGTACCAATATCAACGGAACGTTTGAATTCGCAGATGTTACAGATACCAGTACCGGAATTCCAGAACCCAAAAGAGGGCTTAATTATGTAACGATGAATGTTGCTGATAACGATGGTGCTTATCTGACTTTAAGTGCCGGCGAAAGTGTAGAATTGAATGCTTTTCTTCTGACAGGTCATGATATAACAATAGATGAAAAGTGGTATTTTGAAGTTGCTATCAGTGATGGAACTATATTTCAAAAGCATATTGTAACAGATGGAACTCAAAGTCAAGAAAACATGACCCTTAAGCCAGGTATGATACATCGATTGCCGGATTTGCCTCCATTGACTGCTTCTGGTTCTTGGGATGTTTCCAACTGGATGAGAAATATTCAACGTAATGTGTACCTGTCTGAAATCTCTATTCCTGGTTCTTGGTATTCTCTGGTTCAAGATTATCAAAGTGATATCCGCACAGTAGAAGGACAGTATAATATAGGTGTTCGTGCGTTCCATTTTGATACTAGATGGATTGCGCAACGAAGTGGATGGTGGCCAAATTATGACTATACTCCTACTAGTTTAGGTATAGCAGGTACAGCGAGTAATTATGATGCAGATGGAGGCAGATATCTGCAAGAGAATGGAATGACTTTCGAGACGGCTTTAGGGCAAGTAGTCGAAAAAGTCAAGAGTGATGAATATATGGTCGTGATGTGTACTTTTGCTCAAGGTAGTGCTCAATATGGCGACTGGAGAAAAGAAATAAGTGATGCTTGTGATAAATATCCTGGCAAAATTGTTGAGGCCAGTTCTTTGAATGAAAATACCGTGGTTGGTGATGTATTGGATAAAGTCATTGTGATTGTGAACACATACACTGAAGGTGAAGTCGCAAACAGTAAATGTATGTTCTTCAATATGAGTCTTCTCTTGGATGAAAATGAATTCAAGAACAATCCATATTATGAAAAGCCATTGTATTGGTATAATACCACAAACTCAGGTATTACAATGTATGGTACTCATGCACAGGCTACGAACGATTTTGATAGCCAAGGCTCATATGATAGTGATCGTCAAAGTTATGTTCCGACATTAGCTGAACGTAAAACTAAGCTTCAGAATATCCTTACATGGTCTCAGAATAATCATGCTAAGGGCAATGCTGTGCATAACAATTGGATTTACATGGAATTAGGTGGTTATGCAATTCCTAGGAATATTATTGATTCAGATGATTATCATGCAGTATCGACTGATGAACCTGATGGACTTAATGTATGGCTGGCTGCAAAGGTGGAAGAAATGTATGATAATGAATCCTATTATCCTGTCGGAATTGTTCTGATGAATTTTGTTGGTTCTAGTAATACAAGTAAAAACCTAAGTCTGGTACAAAGAATTCTTGAGATGAACAACATGTATCGTAAAGCATACGATCCACGACGTTCACCTGTTGACGGTGCCTTTATTGATGGTAGTGCAGGCACTAATACAGTACAGTCAGCAGCTCCTGGTTATAGTTCAGGAATGAAGGATAATCAGACAGATGCCATAGGCTGGACAAGATGTAGATAACAGCAATTTTATTCTACAGGGCAGATATGAAGTCTGCCCTGTGGAATACTGGTTTTGACTATTATCCTAACAATCATTCAGATAACTCTTGTAATAAGAAATAGATATTTATGCGAAAATCTTACATTGTAGCAGCTATAGTATTGGCGATACAAAGTCTTTTTTCCTGCTCAGATGATGAAGCAGTCTGGAATAGTTCCAACCACGGTCAAATTGTGGCTAAAATAGAGCAGTCGGTCACTACACGTACTGCTGTAGGTAATGCGGTTGATGGAACAAACGCGGTGGGTATTGTTTGGACTGACGGTGATGAAATCGGTGTGTTCGATGAATCGGGTACTTCACAGAAACGCTATGCCAAGGTAGGGCAAGGTGCCGCGGCTACGGCCGCTTTTGCCGTTTCTGGCACGACGGCTTTCGACGAGCCTGTCTATGCCTATTATCCCTACAATGAGGCTAATGCATCCAATGACATTCATTCATTGGTGGGTGAACTGTCTTCTGTACAGAATATGGATGATGGTGCCTTGCATGGTGACTATAAAATAGGTAGCGCCATTACGCCAGCAGTTGAGGGTGGTTATGAGTTCGAATTCAAGCATCTCTTCTCAATGGCACGTATTACCATTGATGCCGCAGACACTCCGCTGAAGGATGAAAAGCTGAAAAGCCTCACGATGAGTGTCAGTCGTGGAGAAACCGCGGTCTCTATTGCCGGAAACTTTACATTCAATGTAGAAACCGGCAGTTGGAAGCAGACGGATGAGGGAAAGAATTCCATTACGCTCACTTGGAACGAAAATTCACCAAGCTTGGAACAGGCATTCACTTGCTATATGAGTCTTTTCCCGGTTATTCGGACGGGTGACCTCTTCACCATCACCGTTTCCACCGAAAACTACAAAGCAGAGTTTACGGCCAACAGTCTGACAAATTTCTCTCCCGAACAGATTTACACTTTCCCAGTGGTTCTTGAGAAGTATGAGACCATCAAGGTGTATGACAAGGATGGAAATGCCGTACAAGGTAAATTTACCTGTGCTGCACTGAATGTGGACGGACTGCCAAGCATCATTAACAGTGGTGGACCCGGTTCTGATGGTACAGAAGCTATCGGTCACATCATGAACGGTCTTGGTTATGATTTCATTGCGGTTAGCGAGGATTTCGCTTATCATGATGAGTTGGCCAATGGCATGACCAATTACAACATGGGTACTTACCGAGGTTCCGTGTCTAATGCTTTGGGGAAGAATGATACGGATGGACTTGGTTTCTTCTGGAAGAAGGACGGAATCACAGCCACAGACGAAACCATAGTGGCGTTCGATGAGGCATACGGCGGACTTACTGGAGGAGCCAATGAGTTGATTGATAAAGGTTTTCGCCATTATGTGGTGACGGTGGCAGAAGGTGTGACAGTGGATGTTTACATCACTCACATGAACACGTTCGGTGATGGCACTAATACAGAAGATGATCCTTGGGTTCATGCCCAACTTTCTCAGTTGCGTCAGTTGCGTGACTATGTGGTAGCAAAGGCGAAAGAAAACAATCGCCCAGCCATCATTATGGGAGATACCAACATGCGTTATACCCGTCATCAGATTGTGGACAACCTGATAACACCGGTTACAAGTGAGGGCTTGCAGATTGCCGATCCTTGGATAGAAATCCAACGTGGCGGTGTGTATCCCACTTGGAATACTACTTCATTGATGATACGTTCAAAATTTGGAGGAGGTAATACTGATATCCTATGTGCCGACGACCAGCGTGGTGAAGTGGTGGACAAAATGTGGTACATTAATGTGCCGGATGCCGCCATACAGCTGAAAGCCATCAGTTACATGAATGAGGTGGAACACTTCACGAAAAGTACCGAAGAGGTATCCTATTCTGGTGTAAATGTGGAGGATGAAGCTGGTAATATCCTGACCAATCAAAACGTAAGCTACACGAAAGTGAACGGTTATGCCGACCACTTCCCCGTAGTGGTAAGTTTTGAATATACTTATGGGAACTGATTAGTGTAAATGCGGAATAAACTAAAAAACACTTTAATCAAATCATAAAGTTATGATGAAAAAAACAATCTTTGCAGCCTTAGCTTTGGCGGCTGCAGGTCCTGCTCTGGCTCAGTCGGAGCAGACCATACAAAACGGTGATTTTACAGAAACCGTGGAGTACAGTAATGACAAGTACAAAGTGGAAACCAATCACTTCTGGGATAACTGGTTCCTCAGTGTAGGGGCCGGACCGCAGGTGATGTTTGGTGACCACGACAAGCAGATAGGTTTTGGCAAACGTATCTCGCCGGCACTGGACATTGCTGTAGGTAAATGGTTTACTCCAGGAATCGGAGTTCGTTTGATGTACAACGGCCTTTCTCTGAAAGGTGCAACTCGCTGGGGAGAAGCTCACTCTACTGGCGAACAAGTGCCTGGCTGGGGAAGCGGTATGAATTATTCGAAGTTCAAATATTACAACTTGCGTGCCGATGTATTGTTCAATCTGTCTAACCTGTTCTGCGGTTACAAGGAAAACCGTATCTGGAACAGCAGCTTCTATGGTGGTGTGGGCTACATGCGCACATGGGAAGCTCCTACCGCTGGTGATGTAACGATGAGTGCAGGTTGGTTGAACTCCTTCCGTTTGTGTGACGCGTTCGATGCTTTCATCGATTTACGTGCTTCCATGGTGGACGATGCCATTGATGGAGAATTTGGTGGAGCTAAGTTTGACGGTCTGCTGAGTGCTTCTGTCGGTTTGACTTACAAGTTCAAACGTCGCGGATGGGACAAGAGCAAGACTGTGGTTCGTACCAATGTGGGCGAAATCAATGCTTTGCGTGACCAGTTGAACCGTGCAAACGATGAAAACGCACGCTTGCGGAATGCCATCGACGAAAGCAATCGTAATCCGAAACAGGAAGTGAAGAAGACAGC
>UMAY01031675.1_pt1 | contig 10402 bp, 17 predicted proteins | sample 1963831 | NCBI WGS metagenome assembly UMAY01 (sample SAMEA4835928, study PRJEB28245) | human gut metagenome | biome: gut microbiome; material: fecal sample | place: Denmark | collected 2008 | reverse complement strand
TAGTTTAAAAAAAGAACAAAAATATATTTTCGGAGGTATATTTTATGGAAACAAATTTAAAAAGGAAAACTGTCCAGTCTATTTTATTTGATATGGATAAAGGAAAAATATCTTTAACCCATAGATTGCAAAGACCAGAAGGGCAGTGGGACAAGAAAAGAAAAACTGACCTTATTGACTCACTTCTAAGAAAAATCCCTTTAAATCCTACTTATGGCTGTAAAGACGATAAAATATTGGGAATAATTGATGGAGTGCAGAGATTTTCTACGATAAGAGATTTTATTGATAATAAATTTGCGTATGGAGAGATACCTGACGATTATCCTTTATTTATTAATGGAGAAAAGAAAGATATATCAGGACTTAAATTTAAGAAGCTTGATGATGATGTGAAGCAGGAATTATTAAATGCAGAACTTCAGTATTATGAAATTACTGATTATACAGATAAAGATATTAGAATTCTTTTTGAACGTCTTAATGCTGGAAAACCTCTTAATTCAAGACAAATGAGAATTATCTATGAGTCAGAAATTGTTAATAATGAGATTAATGAGCTTATAGCTCATCCATTTATGATTAAATTAATCTCTAAGACACAGAGAAAAAATTGTGCAGATAGAGATGCAATAATTGAAAGTATTATGTTAGCTACAGGACATACTTCTTTTATTAAGAAAGACATAGATAGATTTACAGCAACAGAATTAGATAACTATATTAATATGTTTGATGATATTAGAAAAGCATTAGATGTATTAGATGAAAGAATTGAAAATATTAAACTTCCGATAACATCTGCTGCTTTCTTAATATATGCTGCTACAAAAGTAGTTTCTGAGAACAAGAATATAGATAAACTTATAGATGATATTGTTGAATTTAGTAATAATTACAATAACAACTTAGCTTATAAGCAGTTCTTAAAATCAGGTACATCTAGTATAGATAAAGTTCAGGGAAGACTTGATTATTGGAATAATCTTATAGATTAATTACAAAATATATATAATATTACTATTTTATTAAGAGAGAGCCTTTAAAAGTTCTCTCTTTTTTTCATTTTTTACATTATTATATTATAATAATATACTTATTAAATAAATATTGGAGGTATTATAGATGAAAACAAGAGAAATAGTATGTATTCATTATGTAAATGAGGGTACTTGTGATTTAGGAAAAAAATGTTCTTTTTATGGCCATTGCCAAACTTGTAAAACATATAAAAAGAAACCTGGTGCTAAGCCTAATAGAACTGATGCCCGAAAACAAAAGAATGAAAGATTTTATAGAAAATCAAGTAGTGATTATTAAAATGTAGACAAATTTAGAGTAAAAGGAAGAAAAAATATGTATAACACAATAGATTATCAAAATGCTTTATGGGGAAAAGAGATTTTTACTTTAACTGGTCTTGATGTTAGAGCAGAAATATTAAATGACATTTTTCCAGATATAAAAGAAAATACAAATAAACTTTTAAATATGCTAAATAACTATAAAAAAAATATAAATTATAAAAATACTATATATAAAATGAACCAAAGAGATTTTAATAATTGGTTGTCAGATATATTTGTGATATTAAGACAAAGTGCTATTTTAGCAAAAATATATCTTAATCATCAGAAAGAAGACATTCCTATTATAAAATTAGGTGATAGAGAACTTAATCGAACCGCCTTAATTGGGGCATATAAAAATCAGACAGATGATAGTATGTTTACTACAATTGATAATATTATTTTTATTATTACAGATATATCATTAGGTTTTAATCCAGAGGAAAGTTTTTATGGAATATTATCAAAATATATTTCTTTAAATACTCCTAAATTTAAGACGATACCATTAAAAGATATATCTTTATTATTACAACAAACTACTCCTAAATATATTATGGATGATGAATATAAAGATAATAAAGAAATATATTTTAAAATTGTAGATGATATAACATTTTTAAAAGAATAATATCAAGATTAATTAAAATAATTTTTATTAAATATATTATGTAAAAGCAAATGAAAATATATAACTCATTTGCTTTTTTATATAAAAATATTATTTAGTCTATATTATTTATCTGTTTGTATGCTTCTAAATATTTATTAAAATCATCTTTATCGACTTTCACAAAAGTAAATCCATTATCAAATATTAGTTTCCCATTTTCATCAAAATTATATTTAATTATTTGTTTATCTATAGCAAATTCATTAGTTTTATATTTATTAATAATTAATTCTTTATCTGTATATGTAAAGCTTATATTTACGTCTATAAAGCCATTTATATAATCATTAGTATAATAATCTATAATATTATTTTCTACGGCTATAAAGCCTTGTGTAGCTTTATTATTGCCTATCCAATATCCTTCAAAAGGAGTAATAATAGAAATATCTTTGTTTGTTTTATTGTTTTCTTTGAAATTAGTATTTATATACATATAAAATCCTAAACATAATGAAAATAAAACTATTAATTCTATAATAATTATTATTTTATTTCTTTTTGATTTAGTCATAAATATTTTACTCACTCCCTTCTATATTTTTATAAAAAATATTTTATTTATCTATTTCTCCATAAATAACAAAATTTTTATCTTGTTTTTCTCCTACTAAAGAGTATTGGTTTATTTCATTAAGAGGAGTATTTTTTGAAACAATATTACAATCTATATTTTTTAAATATGGGAATATTTCTTTCTTTTTAAGCTTTGCAAGAGATGTAGTATTTAAAATATCTTCTGAAATATCTATTAAATTTAACTTACCTAATAAAATATTATCTTCTGAAATTATATACGCATATGTTAATTTATGTTTTATAAAAACATTTGTTATTTCATACAAATTATTTGCTTTTATAATATATTTTGCTTTACTATTAGTTTTATATTTATCTTTTACTTTTAATTTTTTATCAAGAATGTTTTGTGTTTCTTTTTCCAAAACTGAAATCATATCTTTATTTATCTTTATTAATTTATCTCCATCTGTATGATGAGAAAAATAATTTCTTAAAGTTCTAGCTAATCTTAATTTGTCTTGTAAATCTGGGTCATTTATCATATCTTCATAATCTTTTGCAGACAAAACTTCAGTCTCTGTTCTTATTGTATTTTCATATTCTTTAAATGCTGTTAAAAAATTCATATATTTTTATCCTTTTTCTAAATCTTATTTTACAGTTATATATTTACAATAATAATGGATTTTATATTTTTTTATGCTATAATATTATTAAATTCTTAAATACAAAGAATTATTAGATAGCTGGCAATTAAAAAAATAAAATTGTCTGCAATAATTTGAAAGGAAATGTTTATGAATTGGAATTCTTTAAGTGATGAAGCCAAAAATGTAATAGAATGGGTTGAAAATCCTTTTACAGATAAAAAAGAAATAGTTACTATAAACGAAGGAAAATATTTTGTAAGAGACTATCAAAATAAACGTCCATTTGGCTATATAAGCCAATTTTCTAACAATAATAGTAATTGTAAGATATTAATAACAAAACCGCTATATGAGGAAATTAAAGCCTATGTAGGGCAAGATGAAAACTTAATAATGTTAGAAAATAGTTTAGGATTTTCATTTTGTTTAAAGAACTATATCAAGGATTTTTCACATTATATGAATGAACCTGAAAATGAGGATTATGAAAGAGAGTAATAATCTTAAACATTATTTACAATATTTTTAAAAGAATACTTTTTAGTGTTCTTTTATTTTTTTCTTCGCTCAATATACTGATAATATACTTTGTGTATTATGTATCGGGGTGCCGAAAATGACTAAACTAGAAAAGAGAATTTTAGGGTCTTTATTTAATAAAAAAATCATTATATTTTTATACAAATATAGATAATTACTAATTATAATAACTTTTTATTTACATTTTTATTTTTAGAAAGGAGAAATAAATGAAAATTATAAAAAATAAAAAGTATTTATATAATGCTGGTAAAGTTTTAAGCTTATTTATTCCTAAAGCTATCGCTTATAAGCTAGATATATTATATTAAAATGATTTTGAAGAATTAGAAAGATAATAAAAACTCATATAGTTTTTAAAAAAATTATATTTTATAAGGAGTAAAATTATGGAAAATTTAAAAGAAACAAAAATAGATTTAACAAATGATGAAAGATTAAAAAAATTAGATACACAATTAGACAATATAAAAGAATTAGAAACAAGTTATGATTTACAAAGAAATAATGTTGAAAATTATGTTACAGATTTAGAGCAATTTTATTTAAAAGACAAAGAATATGTTTTACAGCCTTTCTTTGATGAATTTAATAAATTTATGAATAAAATATCTGAAGTTTTAAAGAAAGACTTTAAATATCCTATAGAAGTAAAAGATAGAACGGATGCTTTTTCTTATTATAAAATTGGTTTATTAGACAACAAAGCTTTCTTTGAATATTTTGAAAAAGATATGCCTGATTGTGTTATTCGTCCAAATAATTCATTTAAACTTTTTAGTCTTGATGTAACTGCAAGTAATAATCTTTTTCATATTGTAGAAAATTGGGGTATTATTGAAAACGATATATTAACAGCATTAGAAAAAGAAGCAGAGGAAAAACAGCAAAGTTTAATAGAAGCAAATGATAAGTTAAATTGTAAGTCAGAAAATTTACAAGAGCTTATTGATAAATGCAATAATTTAGAAAACAATAAAGATTATTTTCATATTTATGAAAAGGATATAACTATGAATAAGCATAATCATATGAATATTGAGACAAAAATTATAGCAGCTATAGAAAGTGTTAAAAACTCACAAGAAGATGAAATTAAATTTACTTTAATGAGTGATTACTTAAATGGTGAACCTGTTTGTGATTATGTTTTCAAAGATTTTGCAATAGATTATTCTAATAATCATTACCTTCCTGTTAATGTAAATACAATTGAAAAACATATATTAGATGAAAGCTATACAGATATTATTAATAAAATGGATAAGAACTTAGACATATTATTAAGTCCTGAAAATTTTATAGAAATTAATGAAAAACAAGAAGATTATGAACGATAAAATGTAATATTTTTTCACTTAACTCCATTATTATTTATATAATATAAGTTATAAAATAATAATGGAGTTCTATTAATACAGATAGGAGCGATTTTATTATGAGATTAGATGACACATTATATAAATATAATCAAAGGCAAGAAATGTATAAAAAATGTGAGCTATGGAGAAATGATGCTTATTTATCTTGCATTAACAATTTGTCTTATGATGAAATTAAAGTAGGGCTTATAAATGAATTTTCAAAGACTTTAAAAAATATGAGCAGATGCTAAAAAATGTTGAACTTATAGAAGACATTTTTATATATATAGAGTCAAGTGGTTATCAGTTTCAAGTTGATTTTTATAAACATAAAGAATGTAGTTTGTCAGTAATTGATTTAGCAAATTCAAAGTACTGTTCAGTAAAAAATAATGGGGAAGTAGATGATGTCTTATTAGATAAAAAATATAATCCTAAAGCATCTATTAATGATATTGAAAATATAATATCAAATTATAGTAGGGTAAAATATGATATAAATGATAGCCTTAATGAAGAATTAACAAAACAATTAGCAACAATAGAGAATAATATTTCGCAATATTCAGTTGAACAGAATATATACAATTCTATGATAGAAAATTATGAGGAAATAAGAACATCAATTAAAGATAATGAATTTAAAAATAATAGTAATGAAGATTATGATAGATAGAAAGGATTATTATGGGTAGCTTTAGTTGGTTAAGAGCAGATGCAAGCACAAATACAAAAAAAATAAATATAGCTTTTGGAGATAAATTTACCTGTCTTATTCCAAAAGAATTTGGTGGTGGTAAAATAACTGGATTTTATCAGGATTACGGTCATATAGGTTTTGATAAATATGATTATGAAAATGTTAAATATGATATGTATGAGCTATTAGCCTTTTGGAATAAAGATATGCCACATCCTTATGAAAAAGGGAAAACTGTAGGTGATTTCTTAGAATATGATGGTGATTTTCCTAATTTAAAAGAAATAGATAAATATACAGATAACAACAGGGATATAGGTATTGATATAGGATGTTATGATAAAGAAATAGAAAAATTAAAATATCCTTTAAAGTTGGTAAGTGTTAATTATGGTAAAACACATACTTATGAAGACTGTTCTAATAGAAGTTTTGGAGACCCTTATCAGGGATGCCCCTGTACTTGGAATGAGTTTATTGATGAATTTAGTCCTCAATATTTACATATAGGCATTTATAAACTTTTAAAAGAAAAAGCTCTTACTACTAATAATTGGATGTTCGAAACAAAAATTTTAGATTATTTACATTTTTATAAAAAAAAAGCTGCTTTTAATGATGATTGTTTATTTAATCTTAGAGAAAAAATAAGAAATTGTCTTAAGGACATAGAAATAGAAAAATACAGTATTAAAAAAGAAAAAGAAAAGAAAGAACCTAATAAAGATAGGATTAGTTTTTATGAAAATTTAATAGGAAAATATAAGGCAGAAATTTCTTCATTAAAAGAACAGATAACAAAGCATACTAATGAATTATTAGCTGATTTAGAAAATAATAATGATTGCGAACAAAGTAATGCTGAAATAGATAAAGATATATAAACAAAAACAAGAAAGGAATAGAAAAATTATGAGAGTTAATTTTACGGCAAGTTGTGTTGCTACATATCGAACACATTTAGATATACCAGATGAAGTATATAACAATATGAATAAAGAAGAAATAATTAATTATCTTAATGAGCATATTGGAGATGTAAATGTTGAAAGTGATTTAGAGTGGGTTAATGATATTGAAGATGGTATAACAGATTTAGATATTATATCAGAAGAAAAAGAAGATGAACTTGAAAGATAAATAGTATTTGAAAAGGAGTATTATATACATAATATTTATAAAGATAAAAATGGAAATTTATATATGGAGAGTTCAAAAGACAGTATAATCCCTGCTATAATTGGAGTAATTATTGTTTGTGTTCTTGCTTGTATTCTTATTTAAAAATAAAAAGGGAGATTAATATGTATCTCCTAAAAAAGATAAAGACAATTAATACGAAAGGATTTACTATGAGTAATTTAACCAGAAAAGAACAATGTAAAATTATATGTAAGCATTTAAAACACGATGGAGATGAGTTAGATGAAACAGTAATGATAAGTTCTGTATGGGATGCTTTAAAAGAAATAGAAAGTAAAACAAACAATAATAATAAGAATATTGAATTGATTAATGACTACTTGGATTTATTAAATGGAAAAGAGGCATATGTCATAGATACAATTAAGACTAATATTTTTAGAGTAATTGATAAGAAATATGGTGATAAATATTATTTTAAAATTGATGAGAATAACCATATTCTTGAAGGAAAAAATTCTTATGATTTTAATAGTAACTGTATCAATAATTTAAAAGGTTATTATAAAATGTATGAAAAAATGGGGATGAATAACACGATTGTAAAAGATAAATTGTTAAAATTAGTTGTTTTGAAAAGAAATGGTTTTATCGTAGAACAGATAAAATTATTGAAGACTATTTAGATATTATTCCTGGGAACTATACTTATAACCTTAAGACTAGATTTGATGATATGTTTATATATAATATAACAGATAATATCAATAATACTAATTTTTCTTTATATTTAGATGCCGAAACAAATCATATTTATGCTGAAGGTCTAAAGGATTGTATTGAAAATATTAAATCAGCTTATGATAATGATATTGAAATATTAGATAAAGTGGTTAAATTTGAGGAAAAATATTATATAAATAAAGTTGAAGAATTAAAAGAAATTGATGATAATATTGAGTTAGATTAATTAAAATGATATAATCATATAAAATATAAATTTTTAGAAAAGAGAAAAAATATGATTTTTTTATATAAGAACGATAATAAAGTAACAGCAAAAATAATAGTAGATTATACAAAAAACAAAGTAACTGTTAAAAATTATAGTGATTTTCCATTAGAGTTACCTTTTGGGATAAATACAAATCCTACTATTAAAGATTTTGAAGATTTATTAGAAGAACGATGTTTTCCTAGAACTAAAGATAAACTTAAATTACATTTAGAAGCATTAGGAATAGATTATTATGACCCATTAACAATTGTTTTAAAAACAAAAGGAAGATTAGAGGGTGATTTTTATTCTTTAGAATGTATAGATAAAGATTAGGAGAAAATTATGGAAATATATAATGGATTTGATGACTCAACTGGAAATATTTCTCTTTCAAAAGGAAATCAGTTAAAAATTCATTTAAATGATTTATGGTATAAAGCTGATTTTTTAGGATATGAAGGTGCTTCTGAAGTAGTATGTAGTGAATTATTAGCATATACAAATATAAAAGATTATATATGTTATGAGTTTGAGAAAATATCATTTAATGATAATACATACAATGGTTGTAAATCTAAACATTTTTTAAACAAATATGAAGAAATTATCACCATAGATAGATTACATAAAAAATATATTAATAAACCAATTAGTTTAGCATTAGAAGGAAAAACAGTAAAAGATAAAATAATATATACTGTAAATTTTGTAAAAAATATAACAAATATAACAAATTTTGGTCAATTATTAACACAAATGTTAGAGTGGGACAGTTTTGTTTTAAATGAAGATAGGCATTTTAATAATATTGCAGTAATATATAATAAAAATACAAAACAATATAAAAAATGTCCTTTATTTGATAATGGAGCAGCTTTTCTTTCTGATATTAGAGAAGGATACCCTTTAGAAAAAAATATTTACGGATTAATTTCAAAAGTAAAATCAAAACCTTTTTGTGAAGACTTTGAAAAACAAGTGCAGGCTTGTGAAGATATTTATGGAGTTCAGCTAAAAATAGATAAAAACATACATTTATCAGATGATTTAATAAATGAAATTAAAATTAATTATGGTGAGAAAGTTTTAGATAGAATTGTAAAAACATTAGATAATCAGATTTATTTAAGTGATTATATTTGTTCATATTTTAAGGAGTCTATAAATCTTGATATAAACGAAACGGATATTGAGCTAGACTAATTATTAAAAATATTTGTTATAGCTTTAAGGAGAGTATTATATCGGTTTATAACTTACAGTAATAGTTAATTATTACACACAAAATTAAAAAATATTATATTTTGTAATACATAAACATCTTTTAGTATCAATTTGATATTAGAAGATGTTTTTTTATTTATAAGATGAGATATGTTTTGAAATAATACTATTATAAATATACATTATTATATTATATAAATATTTTTTTATAGAGGAAATTATTATGGAAAGAACAATAAAAATAGGAAAAATTAATTTTTATGATAATGAAAAAAGAACAAATCACGATGTAGAAGTTACGCTTAGATTAAGTGATGATAATTGCTTTTCAGCAGTAGCTAATGTATGGAACTTTCATCATAGTGATATTTTAATGGGTGGTCAATGTTTTGATACAATATTAAATAATTTTCCAAAAGTGAAGAAAAATCCTATATTTATGGAAGTTTACGATTTATGGGAAAATTATCATTTGAATAACTTTCACGCAGGAACAAAAGCACAGGAAGATTTATTAAAAGAAGCTGTTAAAAATAGAGAGCTTAATACTTATGGAGCTAATAATTATAAAGAAACTTGTGCATATTTAGAAAGTAAAGATATGCTTTATGATAAGGATTATTTAGTTTCTAAAAAACAAAAGGATGGGAATACAATAAAAGTCCCTTATCAATATGGAACAGGCTGGTTAAAAGAAGAAATACCAGAAGAAGATTTATTAAGAATAAAATCATTAATAACAGACGGAATAGTTTATAAATCAATATTAGAAAATAATAAAAATGATGAACTTGAAAAAGGAGATTACGAATATGAAAGATAGTGTTTATAGTGATGAAGATATTATTAATAATGTTTTAGGCAGTAAAAAAATATTAAAAAATGAGATAAATTTTAAAGATTCTGAAAATAAAGAAAATACTTCTTTAATTATGAAAAGTTATTATACTGAATCAGAAATGTATGATTTTTGTAACAAGTTAGGTTTTTCATATTTTAATAAATATTATCCAGAGTTTTTCTATGATGAAAATGTTGTTTTTGTAAACGATAAGAAATATGCTATTTTAAGATTTGAAAAAGAGAAGGATAATGATTACATATTAGACACCATAATTACTTTTGAAAATGGAAAAGAACAGGTAAGCTTGAGGGCTGGTGGTTTGAATTTTGAACCAATGATGCCTAATTTTATGTCAATAAAAGAAAACAACTTAAATCTATTAGAAACTCCTAT
>UMAY01018565.1_pt1 | contig 10402 bp, 7 predicted proteins | sample 1963831 | NCBI WGS metagenome assembly UMAY01 (sample SAMEA4835928, study PRJEB28245) | human gut metagenome | biome: gut microbiome; material: fecal sample | place: Denmark | collected 2008 | reverse complement strand
GACCTCCTTTTCTTGGTTTTTAAGATATTTTTTATTAGTATATTTTTGTGAAGATGGATAGTTTCTAATATTATACTAACGCACAATTTTACAACTTAAAAGAAAAAATTCCCAATTTGTTTCGTTGAAAATATACCAGACAAAGAAAATAAAATTACAGCAGTGATAATCTCATTAGAAAGGAAAAAGTATGGAAGAAAACTTATATTGCCTGCGAAAAGGAACCAGGCTCATAGGCCGATATACCATTGAAGGCGTATTAGGCCAGGGAGGATTTGGCATCACCTATCTTGGCATGGATGAACTGCATAAGAAGAAAGTCGCCATCAAAGAATTCTTTCCACAGGGAATCGTGACGAGGAATATCGAGTATGAAGATACCGTAACAGTCACCTTAGTTGGGGAAAAAGAGAACTATGATAAAGGAAAAGAGAGATTCTTAAAAGAAGCGCAAACAATGGCAATGTTCAGCAAAGATAAGGGAATCGTTAAGGCGTTAGACTTTTTTGAAATAAACAACACAGCCTACATTGTCATGGAGTACTTAGAGGGAGTTACTTTAAAGCAGTATTTGGTAGAAAATAAAAGAATCGATGCTGAAGATTTAGTGGAATTACTCGTACCATTAATTGAAGCACTTGACGAGATCCACAGTCAGGGCTTAATCCACCGTGACATCAGTCCGGATAACATCATGGTACTGCCCGATGGCAGAATAAAGCTAATGGACTTTGGAGCGGCAAGAGACTACACCGAATTCGGAGAAAAAAGCCTTTCCATCGTACTAAAACCGGGATATGCCCCACCAGAACAGTATCAGACCCATGGCGTACAGGGACCGTGGACCGATATCTACGCCCTCTGCGCCACTATGTATAAGTGTATCACCGGAGAGAATCCACCAGATGCGATAGATCGCTTAGTGGACGATCACCTTAAAAAAATATCTGCATTCGGGTTCACTGTTTCACCACAGATAGAAGAAGCAATCATAAAAGGAATGAGCGTTGCGGCAAAAGACCGATATCAGAACGTTGGGGACTTCTGTGAGGACTTGTATGGAGGTTATGAGGAAAGAAGTGTATCTGAAGCGGAAGAAAGTCAGAGTCAGGTAGAAACTGAAACAGCAGAACAGAGTGTTGAAGATAAGGCGGATATGCTGAAAGATGAAGTTCCACAAGAAAAATACTCCACAACAGAAGCCGTTCTGGAAAATGAAAATTTAATATCTGAGGAACTTTCAGAAAATGCAGGCTTAACATCTGAGAAAAATGAAGCGGAGGCTGGAATAGAGTCGGAAACGAGTAATGCAGGTAATAAAGTGCCGGAACAGATTCTGGAAAAAGAGAGGGACTCAACAACTCCTGAAAAAGAGGGACTGTCTGATAACAGGGGAAAAGAAGAAACGAAAAAAATACAAAAAAAGAACAAATATTTTTTGCCAATTATTGGGATGTTGATTTTGCTGGGGATAACAGGGTTCTTTGTATATAATAAGTCAGAATATAAAGTTGGAAAAACAATTGAATTTGGAAATTATCCACAGGACAAAGACGGAACAGAAAAGCCAATTGAATGGATCGTAATGAAAAATGAAGGAAACCAGGTTCTCCTTCTTAGTAAATATGTATTAGATGCAAAACCATATAATAATGAAGAATGGGGAGATGTCACATGGGAGACAAGTGATATTCGGCAATGGTTAAATAATGAGTTTTATACAACTGCTTTTAATAAGGCAGAAAAAGCAAAAATACAGACGTCTTTGACAAAAAATGAAGATAACTCAAAGTATGGAACAAGTGGAGGAAACGACACAGAGGATAAGGTGTTTTTATTAAGCGAGAAGGAAGCAGAAACATTATTTTCAAATGACGATGAAAGAATAGCAAAAGTAACAGGATATGCCGAAAAATCAGGTGTTTATGTTAATGAAGAAAAAGTAGCATGGTGGTGGCTCCGCTCGCCGGGCCGCTATAGTAGTAGTGCGGCCGTAGTGGGGAGTGATGGCTGGGTCTACGGCGATGGCAGTATTGTCAGCGGTGCTTATGACGGTGTGCGGCCCGCTTTGCATTTGAATATCTAATCTTAAATCCTGTATTTTCCCATTTCACAATATGTTTTAGCCGAAACTTTTATTTTACCAAACACAGTCCCAGAAAATTACAAGAAGGGAGCACACTATGAAAAAAACAAAACGAATTCTTGTAAAGACTGTCCGAGAACAATATCTTTCTTCCAGAAAACAGAAAACAACTATGCCGTGTACGCTTAAAACATGCACACGATAAAGAGAGGAGAAGTATTCATGAAAAATTCAGTAAAAAAGGTAGTAAAAACAACAGCCATCTTATTATTAGCACTTATCTTTGCCGGTTCCCCTGCGATAAGCCCGATTACCAGCAAAACAACCATAGAAGCAGAAGCTTCTGCAAAGTCGGATAAAGCAGTAAAGAATGCAAGAAAATGCTATTATTCCACAAGGAAAAATCTGCGAAGATATAAAAAAGTAAGGAATGGAAGCACCAGTACAGATTACTGGAGTAAAAATAAACTGGTATTTTCAGAGATTAAACCTGATAAAAGGGATTTCCTTTCTATAAAGAATACAGTTTGTGAGTATTACTATTCAAAAAGCAAACTGGTATTTGCATTTGCTTACCAGAAAAAGGGAAGAAAGGTAAAAGAGTATCGTGCTTATTATATGGGCGGTAAATGTTACCGATACATTGGCCCGGATAAAAAAGTGCATACCTATGGTTCAGGAAAGAGTTATGGACGTATGTCAGGAATGGCAAAGAAACTATATCAAAAAGGAAATCATAATATTCAGCTGGCATATGAAACGAATGAACCAATCGGAAATAAATAGCACATCAGATATAAGAATATAATGCATCATTTAAGAGGAAAAAGGTAGAAAGTATGGAAGAAAACTTACATTGCTTGCGAAAGGGAACCAGACTCATCGGCCGGTATACTATTGAGAAAGTATTAGGCCAGGGCGGATTTGGCATCACCTATCTTGGCATGGATGAACTGCATGAAAAGCCGGTCGCCATCAAAGAATTCTTCCCGCAGGGAATCGTGACGAGAAATATCGAGTATCAAGATACCGTAACGGTAACTTTTGTCGGGGAAAAAGATAACTACGAAAAAGGAAAAGAGAGATTCTTAAAAGAAGCCCGCACGATGGCAAAGTTCAGTAAAGATGAGGGAATCGTCAAAGCGTTAGACTTCTTCGAGATAAATAACACAGCCTACATTGTCATGGAGTACTTAGAGGGAGTTACTTTAAAGCAGTATTTGGTAGAAAATAAAAGAATCGATGCGGAAGATTTAGTGGAATTACTCGTACCATTAATTGAATCACTTGACGAGATCCACAGTCAGGGCTTAATTCACCGTGACATCAGCCCGGACAACATCATGGTACTGCCGGATGGCAGAATAAAGTTAATGGACTTTGGAGCGGCAAGAGACTATACTGAATTCGGAGAAAAAAGCCTTTCCATCGTACTAAAACCGGGATATGCCCCATCAGAACAGTATCAGACCCATGGCGTACAGGGACCGTGGACAGATATCTACGCCCTCTGCGCCACCATGTATAAGTGCATCACCGGAGAGAATCCGCCCGATGCGATAGAGAGGGTAATGGATGATCACCTGAAAAAAATCTCCGCATTCGGAATTCCTGTTTTACCGCAGATAGAAGAAGCGATTATAAAAGGAATGAGCGTTGCGGCAAATGACCGATATCAGAATGTCGGGGACTTCTGTGAGGACTTGTATGGTGGATATGAGGAAAACAGTGTACCAGAAGCGGAAGAAAGTCAGAGTCAGGTAGAAACTGAATTAGCAGAACAGAGTGTTGAAACTAAGACGGGTATGCTGACCGAAGGAATTCCACAAAGTAAATACTCCACAACAGAAGCAGTTCAGGAAAGCGAGAAATTAATATCTAAGGAACTTTCAGAAAATGCAGGCTTAACATCCGAAGAAAATGAAGCGGAGGCTGGAATAGAGTCAGAAACGAATAATTCAGGTAATAAAGTACCGGAACAGAGAATGGAAAAGGAGAAAGACTCAATAACTCCTGAAAAAGAGGGACAATCTGGTAACAGGGCTAAAGAAGAAACGAAAAAAGTACAAAAAAAGAACAACTATTTTCCGCTAATTGTCGGAATACTAATTTTACTGGGAATAGCAGGTACTTTTGCGTATAATAAATCAGTATTTGAAGAAACAGCATCTAAGACCGAGAGTTCTTCGCAAGAGAAAGATAAAAATCCAGAATATAAAGTAGGAGAAACAATAGAATTTGGAAATTATCCACAGGACAAAGACGGAACAGAAAAGCCAATTGAATGGATTGTAATGAAAAATGAAGGAAACCAAGTCCTCCTTCTTAGTAAGTATGTATTAGATGCAAAACCATATAATGAAGAATTTGAAAAGGTCACATGGGAGACAAGTGATATTCGGAAATGGTTAAATAATGAGTTTTATACAACTGCTTTTAATAAGACAGAAAAAGCAAAAATACAGGCGTCTTTGATAAAAAATGAAGATAACTCGGAGTATGGAACAAGCGGAGGAAACGACACAGAGGATAAGGTGTTTCTGTTAAGCGAGAAGGAAGCAGAAACATTATTTTCGAATGAAGAAGAAAGAATAGCAAAAGCAACAGAATATGCCGAAAAATCAGGAGTTTATGATGAAGAAAAAGGAGCATGGTGGTGGCTCCGCTCGCCGGGCTTCGGTAGCCGTGGTGCGGCCGAGGTGGATAGTGATGGCTGGGTGTACAGGGTTGGCAATCTTGTCTACATTAGGCCTGACGGTGTGCGGCCCGCTTTGTATTTGAATCTGCAATCTTAAAATCCTGCATTTTACCATTTCACAATATGTTTTAGCCGAAACTTTTATTTTACCAAACACAGTCCCAGAAAATTACAAGAAGGGAGCACACTATGAAAAAAACAAAACGAATTCTCATGACAGTCACCTTACTAATCGCAGCAGTATTTCTTCTAAACGCAGCGAACCTGCCTGCCGGTAACGTACAGGCGGCATCCAAAGGTACATACCGTGCCATTTTGCAGGCATACAAAAGGAATGATTATCGCAAAGTGCAAAGACTCAGCAAAACATTACCGAAGAATGCAAATGAAAAGTGTGCCAGAAAGCTAAATGCCAAATACAGAAAGGCGGCGAAAAAGGTAACGGGTAAGATGAGAAAATGGAGAGGTATGGAAAATTATATACCGGGTATACAGTGGTATGTCTTTAGCGATATTAATAAAAATGGAAAGCCCGAGTTAATTGTAAAGTATGGAGGCGTAGAGACAGATTGCAGTATATGGGTATATGAATATAAAGGAGGAAAGTATAAGAAGGCAAAAGGTGCTATTTATGATACATGGCATCCAACTTTATATAATTATACGAGCGGAAATGGTCTGGTTTTACAGGAAAGACCTATTTCAGAATATGATTGTGAGAGTGTCACTCTTGTTACGTTAAGCAAGGGACGTATTAAAAGAAAGATTGTCCGAGAACGATATCTTTCTTTCGGAAAACAGAGAACGACTATGCCGTGTAAGATTAAAACATATACACCATAAAGAGAAAGCGAGGAAAAACAATGAAACAAACAAAACGAATCATCATGACCCTTACCCTGTTAATTGCAGCAGTATTTTTTATGAACTCAGCGAACCTTCCGGCAGGAAATGTACAGGCAGCTTCCACATCTTCCATGAAGAAAGCCTATAAAAAGTACCTTACCAAAAGTGTAAGCGGAAAAAAGTATTACAAAGTAGTAAATATCGGTGACCGAAATAAGCCGGTTTTATTAATCGGAACTTATAAAGGTTTCGGAAAAGGCACTTACACAGGCTGTAATGTTTACTATTATAAGAGTGGAAAAGTAAGAAAAGTAGGCAGCCTGAGCGATGGCAGAGACATTGCTCTCTATACAAAGAAAGGTCAGAATTATATCAATAGTGGTCTTTCCGATGAAGCACTTTATTTATGTGTAAAAGATGGAAAGTCCTATTTATGTGCATATTACAACAGCCACAATTGGAAAATCGACCCGGATGATAAATACGAAAAATGCGTCATTAAAAAAGGTGGAAAAGTCATTAAAAATTATGGCTATATGGATTCCAGACAGTATAATACAGCAAAAAACAGCTACCGCTATAAAAGTACAGTAAAGTTTGTTAAAAATACGAGAGCAAACCGAAAGAGAATATAAATAGTGCAATAGCTGTGGAGCAGTTGAAAAGGCTTTCCACAAAATGTGAGTTACATCTTGCGGAAAGCCTTTTTTAAAAACAATCGGGAGGGAGTTAATATGATGAAAAAATCTATAAAAAACGTAATAAAAACCTTATGTCTCATTATGACCCTGTTATTCCTTTGCCAGATAAACGTAGTCCCTGAAATTCAGGGAACAGTAAACGTAGAAGCTGCATCTCGTAAAACAAAGAAAAATGCGATGAATGCGTACAAAAAGATGCTGTTAAAAAATGTAAAATGGAGTAATGGTTATTATGCCCGCTCAAAAGAGCTTTATTTTACCTGCATAGATATTAATAAAGATGGGGTAAAAGAGTTAATTCTTTACTATATGGATTCTCCACATGCGTATGGATGGAATCGTATTTATACATATACAGACGGCCGCGTTAAATCATTGGGACAATTTACCTCTGTATCAATTTGTACAAACAAAAAGTATTTTACGGATTCTTATATGAATGGTGGAACAGGCAGGGAGTATTTTTACCAGCTTGGAAAGAATGGAAAAAAGATCAAAATTGCAGAATATACATATGCTGATCATAAACCATATGGAGTTTCCGGTTCTGTGACAAGAAAACATGAGAATGGATATCCATATTACTATTACAATTGTAAGGTAAATGGAAAGCGTGTCAGTTATAATGCGTGCATGAAAAAGGTAAAAGCTTTAAAAAGAGGTGCAAAATACAGTTCAGGTAATTATCATAAGAATACCGTTGCCAACAGAAAAAAATTTATAAAATAATATAGTATAATCCAATGGAGAACAATCAGTAATCTATTTTGACTATCATTTGTCTATAGGTGAAGTACTCGGTAATTCAATTGTCGAGTGTTTCACGGGATAAACAAAGAAAGATAGCCATAAAAGGAGCGAAATTTATGGCAGTAATTGGCGCGATTCTTGGAGATATAGCAGGTTCACAATTTGAGTTCAACAGACCAGAGAATCTGGATTACAAACATTGCGAGTTATTTACAAGCAGATGCTCTTATACCGATGACACGATAATGACTCTGGCGGTGAAAAAAGCGATTTTAGAAAATGCAGATTTTACAAAAACAATGCGTGAAGTCGGACAACCTTATCCTTACTCAGGATATGGCGGAAGATTTTATGAGTGGATGTACGGCGAAAATCCGAAGCCATATAATAGCTTTGGAAATGGTTCGGCAATGCGTGTTTCTTTTATTGGAGAACATTTTGACGCATTAGAAGACGTAATATCTATGGCAGAAAAATCTGCGGAAGTGACACATAATCATCCAGAAGGAATCAAAGGTGCCGTAGTAACGGCTGTCTGTATCTGGATGGCCCGCCACGGAAAAACAAAAGAAGATATTTTCCAGTATGTATTAGAACAATATCCAGCAGAAAAATATGAATACAGCATTGCTGTCCCTCTTGATGAATTGGAGAAAATATATCAGTGGAACGAGACTTGTATGGGAAGTGTACCGGCAGCAATGCGCTGCTTTTACGAAAGCGACTCCTACGAGAGTTTCCTCCGCAATGTATTCCGCTTAAAATGCGATAGCGACACCCTCGCAGCAATCGGCGGAGCCGTAGCAGAAGAATACTATGGGTGGACTGAATTCTATAATGAAGATGAACTGCTCAAAAAATATCTTGATGCAAATTTATACAACTTAGTAAAACTTTGATTTGCCGCAGGCAAGGGAGACGCCACCAGAAAGAGAAATAACCTATATTTGTGACTTTCGTCGCTGCAGGCTGAATGTTCGCTTAATCGCTCGCATCCAACCTTTGCTCCCAGGCCAAAAATATAGGATATCTTCTCTCTTTGGTCTTTTTGCCTGTGGCAAATCAGAAGTTATTAAATTTCACTCTGGGAAATAAGTGCAATGTCTGATATAATTTATAAAAGCATCAGCTTTAAAACATTGAAAAGTCAGGAGGGAATAAAATGGGAATCTATTTAAATGGAACAACCGCCTATACCCTGTACAAAAGCGAAACAGTAAAGCCATATTTTATAGATAAAACATCGATGCTAGAGCAATTATTTCCTTTAGTAAATGAAGGAAATAATTATATTTGCATTACCAGGCCTCGAAGATTTGGAAAAACAGTTACAGCAAATATGATAGCGGCATTTTTTTCTAAAGCAAAAAATGCGGAGGATATATTTGATAAATGCAAAATATCAGCAAATCCGATATGTACGAAATATCAAAACCAGTATTCAGTGATCCATATTTCATTTAATGATCTCCCAAAAAGATGTACTTCCTATGAAAAATATATTGACAGGATTGAAAACAGATTAATCAAAGATCTCCGGCTGGAATATCCAGATGTCGAAATCTCAGAGGACGAGGCGGTATGGGATGTTTTAAATGAAATATACGCTTATGATATTAATGCGAGATTTATATTTGTATTTGATGAATGGGATTTTATTTTCCATCAGGATTTTATCACAGAGCAGGACAAAAAAGATTATTTACTTTTTCTGCGTAATTTACTGAAAGATAGACCATATGTATTGCTTGCATATATTACAGGAATTCTTCCAATCGCAAAATATTCAAGCGGTTCAGAACTTAATATGTTTATGGAATATACGATGATTTCAGAAGAAAAATTTAGTGATGCTTTTGGATTCACAGACTCGGAAACAGATGAATTATACAAACGGTATGAAAAAAATACAAAGCACAAAAATGTGAGTCGTGAAGGATTACGCATCTGGTACAATGGCTATCATACTTTTCGGGGAGAAAGCGTGTATAATCCAAGATCAGTTGTATTTGCACTTACGAATAATAATCTTGCATCTTACTGGACAAGTTCAGGGCCATATGATGAGATTTATTATTATATTGAACATAATATAGATGATGTGCGGGATGATCTGGCATTGATGATATCAGGAGAAGCTGTTCCGGCCAAAATTCAGGAATACGCGGCAACTTCTATGAAACTTACTACAAGAGATGAAATTTTTTCTGCGATGGTAGTTTATGGATTTTTGAATTTCGAGAATGGAAAGGTCAGCATTCCAAATAAAGAACTGATGGATAAGTTTGCTGCAATGTTACGAAAAGAACCTTCTTTAGGATATGTGTATCGTCTTGCACACGAATCTGAAAGAATGCTTCATGCTACTTTGCATGGCGATACGAAAACAATGAATGAGATTCTCGAATATGTCCACAATACAGAAATTCCACTACTATCATATAATTACGAAACAGAACTTTCTGCTATTGTAAATTTGATTTATCTTGCAGCACGGGATCTATACCAAGTTGAACGTGAGGAAAAAGCAGGCATTGGATATGTTGATTTCATTTTCTATCCATATGATAAAACAGCAGATTGCCTTATACTGGAATTAAAAGTAGATCATACACCAGAAGAAGCCATCAAACAGATTATTGAAAAAAAGTACGCAATGAAGTTTCAAGGGAAAATTGGACAAAAACCGTTGTATACAGGAAGAATTCTTGCGGTTGGAATTAGCTATGATAAAAAGAACAAAGTACATGCATGTAAAGTTCAGGAACTTGAAAAAGTTAGTAAATTCTGTTGAATTGGCAAAACTGACGAAACAACGAAATCCCATCGTCCATATTTGTGATTTTAGTCGCTGCGCGTTGAATGTTCGCTTGTGCGCTCGCATCCAACACTTGCTCCGAGACCACAAATATGGACGATGGGATTTCGTTGTTTCTGACAGTGTTTTCTGAAGTGAAATCAGAATTCATGTTGGAGAGATTTGGGGAAGAGGACAGGAGATGTAGAAGTTCCGGGAAATGAAATTCTATAGGATTGACATTTGAACCAGTTCCATAATTGTATAGTTATGGTCACTACTTTTTTCAAACACGCTCTGGAAGTTTGAAACCGTTTATGGATTTATTTTTCGAAAAAGAAAGATGTCTTATAGTAAAAATGCTAAAGGAAATAAAAAAAACAAGAAAAAGATGGATAAACTCTGTAAATCTTCTAAAGATAGTTATAATGTTAAATAATTTGAAATGGCAAGATAAGTGTCAGTTCTCCAGTTTTTTAATCTCTCAAAAAGCCATAGACGTCTGAAGCCTTCCTCAAATCTCT
>UMAY01020888.1_pt1 | contig 10526 bp, 9 predicted proteins | sample 1963831 | NCBI WGS metagenome assembly UMAY01 (sample SAMEA4835928, study PRJEB28245) | human gut metagenome | biome: gut microbiome; material: fecal sample | place: Denmark | collected 2008 | reverse complement strand
GGCTGCTACTACCCGCGGCTTCAAAGAAGAGGACTTCAAAGAGGTTGCGGCTATTATGGGCCTGGTGCTCAATAACCCTGAAGATACTGATAAGCATGCAGAGGCTGCAAAACGCGTTGCAGCACTGTGCGCTAAGTATCCGTTATATACTAATTTATAATTAAGACGACCGATAAAGCTTTATCCGCTTCGTCTTAATAAGAAAAGGAGCGATATATCCAATGCAAATCAATGTAGTAAACCATCCTTTGCTGCAAGCAAAAATGACTATCCTGCGTGACAAGGATACCAAGAGCGTAACCTTCCGCCACATCATCAGTGAGGTTGCAGCGCTGCTGACCTTTGAAACTACCAGAGATTTACCTGTGGAAGAAGTAAAGGTTACCACTCCGCTGTGCGAAACCACCGGCTGCCGTATTAAAGGCAGTGTCACTGTTGTGCCTATCCTGCGTGCAGGCCTGGGATTTATGGAGGGCGTACTCAGTGTTATTCCCGAAGCCAATGTTGGTCATATCGGCATGAGCCGTAATGAAGAAACTCTGCTGCCGATGGAGTATTACTGCAAGCTGCCTGCGGATATGGACGCTTATACTATTGTTGTTGACCCGATGCTGGCAACCGGTGGCAGTGCTATTGCTGCTATTAACCAGCTCAAAAAGCGTGGTATGAAGAACCTGCGCTTCATGTGTCTCGTTGCTGCTCCCGAGGGTGTAGAAAAGCTGAATGCAGCACATCCTGATGTGCCTATCTACACTGTTGTGCTTGATGACCATCTCAATGAGCATGGCTACATCGTTCCGGGCTTGGGCGATGCAGGCGACAGAATTTTTGGTACGGTATAAAAAATTATGGAACGCAAAACAAGACCCGGCTGGGATGATTACTTTATGGAGATTGCTAGAGTAGTCAGCAGCCGTTCAACCTGTATGCGCCGCAGTGTGGGCGCGGTAATCGTCAAAAATAAACAGATTGTAGCGACAGGCTATAACGGTACGCCTAAGGATTTGCCTCACTGTGAGGTTACGGGCTGCCTGCGCGAGCAGCTGCATGTGCCTTCGGGGCAGATGCATGAGCTGTGCCGCGGTATTCATGCGGAGCAGAATGCTGTTGTTCAGGCTGCCTATCATGGTGTGTCTGTCAACGGCGGTACAATTTACTGTACGCATCAGCCCTGTGTGGTCTGCACCAAGATTTTGATTAACGCAGGCATTAAGCGCATTGTTTATGCTAATCCTTATCCGGATAAGCTGGCGGAGGATATGATGGCTGCATCGGGAATTGAAATCTGCGTACTGGATAAGAAGTAAATATGCTGTAAAAAAGCACTGCTCACATTTCCTTACAGGAGATGCAGAGCAGTGCTTTAATTTTGTTGTTGTTATTTTACTTTGACATAGGTAACGCCTGCGGCATAGCAGTCAAGCACGTAGGGCTGGTACATCAGATAAAGATGACCGTCCTCGGTGATGATATAATCCTTGCTTACTTTGAAGTTGTCGATGTCGTCAATAAACGGCGCTTCGCTGACAGTTTTCAAATCTGCACCGTATACAGGCAGCTTTTTAGCCTTAATATCCTGCTTCAGCTGCTCGGCGTTCAGCTTTTCCATGAAGCGGGTGTAGGGAACACGCTTGCCGGTATCCTTGTCGTAAACGATGCCGTGTGTATAGTACATACCATGTGCAGCCTTATCATAATAGTACCAGGTGTTGAAGGTGAGGCAGACAAACTGGTCATTTTCGTAAATCACCTCATAATTGCTGCCGACAGCACGCATATCCGGATGGCGCAAATCCTTACGCGATTTGCTGACCATTTTTTGGATATCGCGGTTCATGCGCTGTGCTGCCTGCGGATTTTCCTGCGTGAAAACAGGATATTTATAGTCAAAGCGGTCGCCCTTGTCGACTTCGGTTTGCTGCGCAGCCGACGCACCTGCTGCTAATGCCATTGCCAAAAATAAGCTGAGAAGTGTTTTTTTCATTCGTGTTTACCCCCTTTGTAGGAATTGTATTTGGTACTATAATAGTATAAAATAAAATGGTATCTGTAAAGATGCCTGAGCGGGGGAAGTGTAAAATCTTTGTAGCCTGCGCAGGAAGTATTTGTAAACTTGAGGGGATATTGAAAATGTTAGGAACAATCGTTAATGTAAGTGCAATTTTAACCGGCTCTGTAATCGGCAGTTTTCTCAGCAGAGGTGTTAACGAACGCTATAAAACAGCGCTTTTCGACGGCCTTGGTCTGGCAACCGTGGGCCTGGGAGCGAATGCCTTTGTCAGCAATATGCCGAAAACAACCTACCCGGTATTATTCATCGCCAGCATTGCCATTGGTACGGTGATAGGAACCTGGCTGGATATAGACGGCCGTTTTCACAAGCTTTTGGCAAGCGCCAAGGGTGGCAGCAAGCTGGCGGAAGGACTTTCAACCGCTATTTTGCTGTTCTGCATCGGCACACTTTCTATTTTAGGACCGATTGAAAGCAGGCTCAACGGCAACAATACCTATTTGTATACCAACGCGACGCTTGATTTTGTTTCGTCGATTATTCTTGGCTCTGCCTATGGCCTTGGCATTGCAGCGGCGGCTTTGGTGCTGCTTTTGTGGCAGGGAAGCATTTATCTTTTCGCCGGAGTAATTGCGCCCTATATGACGCCGGCGCTGATGGGTGAAATCTCTGTTTTGGGAGGCATTTTTCTAATGAGCAGCGGCTTGGGAATTTTGCAGCTGCGTGACTGCAAAACGCTGAATATGCTGCCGGCGCTTATCGTACCGCCGATTTTTTACGCGCTGATGGCAGCGATAAAATGATTTTTTTAGAGTTCATCAAAACGATGCAAAGTTCACAGATTATCCATTGACTAATCAGTCAGTTCGCCTTATAATAAGCTCATCAGTTAGCAATCCCACTGACTGATACATAATACCCCTTTTCTTTTATACATCCTTTCACAACATCAACCCTCTGAAAGCAGCAGTGCCGAACGCATGGCACTGCTGCTTTATTTTGTATTTATGCAGAGAAAAGCACAGCACAAGCAAAATTAAAAGTATACTTACGATTTTTGGCGAATTTCCGGAAGTATACTTTTAATTTTTCGGGAATTTTCGGAAGTATACTTTAAAAAGAGGCAATGTTATTCTTTTCTGCCAAGCTTAAAAGGTAGCAGAAGGCGTAGGCAGGGATGCGCAAAAGCTGCTTGCCATCAGGTGTGTCATGTACACCATAATCGTCCTGACGTTTAGTAATAATTATGCCAAGCTCTGCTTTGCCTGCAAGGGTACAGATAGCGTCATTGTTGCTGATGGGTGCTTGCTCACGATATTTTACTTCAATCAAAATATCTTTATTAGCAGGATATTCAGCAACGACATCTATTTCCTTTTCAGAACCGGCAGCACGATAATAGCCTACGCTGGTAGCCTTGCGATAACAGAAGGTTTTAACATGCTTATAAATAGTTGTTTCTACAATTTTACCCATTTCTGCAGCATTTGTGAGCAGGTCATCATTCATCAACACGGCATTACGTATAGCTGCATCAGCAATATAGATTTTCGGCTTGCTTTTAAGAATTTTTTTGCCTTCGATATGGACAGGATTACTGATGTAGATTAAATTAGCACTTTCCAGGTAGCGGACATAATTTTCCACAGTAGGGCGCGATACACCATTCAGCTCTTTGGCAATGCTGTCGTAGGAAACGATTTCAGAGGAAACGTTGCACAGGTAGAGAAAGATGCGCTCCAATTCCAGGGGATTACGGATATTATACAGGGCTGGTAAATCTCGCTTTAAAACCTTGTCTACAATGTCTTCACGCATAATCTGCTGCGCAAAAAAATCGTCCTCAGCTAAAGCAAGCTCAGGAAAGCCACCAACAAGAAGATAGCGGTTAAAGTGCAGTCGGAGGCTTTCTAATTTGAGCATAATATTGGTACGCTCGGCCTGAGTCATCGACAGCAGCTGCGAAAGCAACAGATTTTCGGGAAGATTTGTGATACTGATGCCGATGAGTGAACAATACTCATAAAAAGAAAGCGTTGGCACTTGAATTACAGACCAGCGGCCAGCACCGCTTTCGGTGCTGCCCTTTACCAGAGCCGGGCTTGCAGAACCGGTTGCGATAACCTTGCTTTCAGGTTGTGTGTCGTAGATGATTTTTAACCAACCGGGCCAATCAGCAGCATATTGGATTTCATCAAAAAAGTAATAAACATCTTTGTCAGGATGAATATTTTCGTGATAGCATTCTAATATGGCATCCATGCTGCTTAATTTCAAAATAGGATGATCCAGGGAGATAAAAACGATTTGCTCAGGCGCAACACCCTGCTTCAGCAAATTATCGATAACCTGATATATAATGGTTGTTTTACCAACACGTCTGGCACCGGAAAGAATGACGTTGCGACGTATAGTGGTATGAGAAATTTTTTCCAGTGTTTCATAATAGGAAATTCGTTTGTAGCTTTTGAGAAATGCAGGGGCTACTGCACCAGTTTTCCACCAAGGGTTGAAGCCTGCAAGGACTTTTAAAATATTTTCTTGCTTAATAATTGCCATAATATCACCGCCTTACAATTCTATTATAAACCACTCAAAAGCACAGCACAAGCAAAATTGAAAGTATGCTTGCGATTTTTAACGAATTTTAGAAAGTATACTTTCAATTTTTCGGGAATTTTCGGAAGTATACTTTAAAACGCGTTAAAAATGACTTTGGCAAGTGTTTTACTCCAGCGCAGGCAGGCCGGTGCAACGCGCTTTCTGATCATCGTAAACATTCTTAATAGGAATAATTATTATTCTGTTGAAAATTTTCTGAAAAAACATCTTGACTAGGTAGTCACCCGCAATTATAATATAAGTATGATTTAGATTAGAGTAAGTCAAAAAATGAAATACTCCAATCTATAATTTCACCCCTTGATTATGAAATCCTTGAAACAGGCGAAGCTCGTGCATGGTAGAGGAAACAAGGCAACTCTTACCGGACTTGCAGGCGGGGACTTGCGAAGGATTTTGTAATAAATAAAAATCTCTTAAGATAAGAGGAGGAATTTACAATGAAAAAATCCTTAGTACTCGCAATGGCAATGGCTCTTGGTGTCACCGCTTCCGCTTACGCTGCTAACCCGTTCTCTGACGTTCCTGCTGGCCACTGGGCTTATGACAGCATCAACAAACTGGCTGCTGCCGGCGTAATCGAAGGCTACGGCGACTCCACCTTCGGTGGCGACAAGCTGATGACCCGTTATGAAATGGCTCAAATCGTTGCTAAAGCAATGGCAAAAGGCGCTAACGTTGACAAACTGGCTGCTGAATTCGCTGACGAGCTGGATAATCTGGGCGTTCGCGTTGCTAACCTGGAGAAAAAAGCTGACAACGTAAAGATTACCGGTGAAATCCGTGCTCATTACGAAGACTACAAAGATACCGCTAACAAAGATAACTCCAAACTGCGTTCCCGTATTTGGATTAAAGGTCAAGTAAACGATGACTGGTCTTACACCGCAATGCTGCAAAACGAGCAAGTATTTACTGACAAGGGCAACAGCGATAACAAAGGTAATGAAGATACCAAATTCCAACGTGCATTTGTAAACGGTCGTCTGGGTGGTCTGGCTGTTGAAGCTGGTCGTAACAATGCATCTATTCTCGGTGGCGAAATCCTTTCTCATCGTGCTGACCGCGTAAAAGTTTCCTATGGCAAAGATGTAAAATTGGCTGCTGAATACGGTAAACTGGCTAACGTAGAAGATGCAACTAAAGTTTTGGGCGATGACTACTATGCAGTTTCCTTGAGCGGCAAAGTTGGTGCTTTGGGCTTAGAAGCTGTTTATGTAGATGTTAATGAAGATACTTATCTGGGTCAAGATAATGATATTTGGGCAATTGGCGCTAACTATGCATTCGACAAGAATGTTGGTTTGAAAGCTGCTTATCTGAAAGGCGACGTTGACCTGAAAAAAGGCGGCGATGATGGCTGGTATGCAGTATTGAATTACAAAGGCGCTAAAGCTGCTAAAGCTGGTTCCTTCGGTGTATACGCTGGCTACTATGATATGTCCGCTTCCACTATGCTGTCTAATGGTTGGAACACCGGCTTCGCTAATGATCTGCGTAAATCTCATGAAGGTTTCGACGGCTGGAAAGCTGGCGTAAACTACACCTTCGCTAAGAACATCGTTGGTACCGTTGAGTATGTTGATCTGGATGCTAAAGATGATTCCAAGGCTGACGACAAGACTCTGTGGTCTCAAGTTGTATTCACTTTCTAATTTAAGTAATATACAACAACTTAACATTTAACACGCGCGTATAAGAAGACGGCCGCCCGGAAGGGCGGTCGTTTTTTTGATGTGTGGGTGTTTTGTGGAAATGAGGATTTTAGTTAACAAGTTAAATAAGAACTGAAATAAGAAGTGAAATTTTTCAGTTGTTATTTAACTTGTTGTAAAGAACTAAAATTAGTGTTAAAATATGAAATGCAATGGTAAAATGTGAAATTTTAAAAGGAGAAACTCAAATGACAAATGAAGAACTCTTGCAACAACTGAAGTACATCCAAAATATAAAGTGTGAAACGCAAACTCTAGAATTAAAGAGTGCTGAAAAAGGCTGTCCTACTCGTCTGTATGATTCGTTATCCAGCTTCTCCAATCAAGATAGTGGTGGCATAATTGTCTTTGGTGTTGATGAAGCACAAGACTATAAAGAAGTAGGCGTTTATGATGCGCAGGATATCCAGAAAAAGATAAATGAGCAATGCCTGCAAATGGAGCCGATTGTTCGTCCTATTTTGACAGTTGTTGAAAAGGATGGCAAGACTTTTGCTGCTGCTGAGATACCAGGTGTTGATATTGCGGAACGCCCGTGCTATTACAAAGGCAAGGGACGTTTAAAGGGTTCATATACTCGCATTGGTGATAGTGATGAGCCAATGACGGAATATGAAATATATAGCTATGAAGCTTATAGAAAAAAATATCAGGATGATATACGCGAAGTAAAACGCGCTTCGCTGCAAGCACTCGATAAAACTGCTTTGAGTAAGTATATACTTTTGCTTAAAGAGGGCAAGCCCAAGTTGGCTGCTATGGATGAACAAAGTATCTATGAATTAATGAGTATAACCCGTAATCGCAATGTAACCTTGAGCAGCGTGCTTTTATTTGGTCTTTATCCCCAAGCTTATTTTCCGCAATTTTGTATTACAGCTGTGGTTGTACCGGGAAAAGAAATTGGCGAAGTTGATAGTGATGGTGCACGCTTTTTGGATAATGCGCGGATAGAGGGAACAATACCTGAGATATTGGAAGAGGCTATCGCATTCGTAAAACGAAACATGCGCAAAAAAACAATAATAAACCCTGAAACAGGCAAAAGAGAGGATCGCACTGATTATCCTGTTACCGCAATCAGAGAAGCAATTTTGAATGCACTTGTTCATAGAGATTACAGCATACATACAGAGGGAATGCCCATACAGGTTTTAATGTTTGAAGATAGAATAGAAATACGTAATCCTGGTGGAATTTATGGGCGCATGAGCATAGACCAGCTTGGCAAGGTTCAGGCAGATACAAGAAATCCGGTACTGGCTTTGGCATTAGAGGTTTTAGGCATAACTGAAAACAGATATTCCGGAATACCAACTATCAGACGTGAAATGAAGGCTTATAATTTAGTGCCAGCAGAATTTTTGGATGAACGAGGTAATTTTATCGTCAAGTTTTACAAAAAAATGCTGGAAGAATCTAATGCTGATAATAACCTAATTGATTTTTGCCGCACGCCCAGAAGCAGAAAGGAAATATGTGAGTTTCTTGGGGTGAAATCTGTATCATACGCTATGAAAAGATATATCCAGCCATTAATTGAAAGAGGAGAAATAAAATTAACGATGCCTGACACTCCTAAAAGCACTAAGCAAAAATATTTCAGTTAAAAGTTTTACTTACCATGACTACCCAGTCAGAAAATTTTAAGCAAACACTGTATTTTTCCCTAAATTTATGCTAAAATATACCTATATTCTGCATTATACTAATGCGTCTGGAGGAATAAGAATGAAAAAAGTTTTACGTTATTTATTGATGACCGTTATGGCTATCTGCTTCAGCATCCCCTGCTTTGGTGCAGCTGAAGCTGCAAGCGTTGCCCTGCTGCCTTTGATTAACAACGTTGAAGGCGGAGACGAGCTGGCAAATCAGGTTTTCTACAAAAACGCTCTGTCTGTTCTGAACAGCAAAAAAGGCTTTGTAGTAGTAGAAAACGACAAGCTGACCGCTGTTATTGATGCTGCTAAGATTGGCAACAAGGTTCCCAGTGCTGCAACTTTGGAAAAGATTGCTAAAGATGGCGATGTTGACATCGTTATCGCTGTTCAGCTGGACAAGCTGGATGACAAAGCTATTGATTCCAGCGAAGAGCGCAGACTGCAAATCGACCTGCAAGGCTATGCAGTTGCTTACAACAAGCTCACCGGTAAAGCTTACGAGCATCGCATTTACAGCGACAAAACCATCCCTGAAGCTCTGACCAGCCGTTGGGATTGGACTCATGAAGAATTTGGCCGTGCAGTACGCATCGAAGTAGACCGTGCTCTGCGTGTTAAATAATTCATAGCTTAATTTTAGTTTAAACACCAAGCCGCTTCTGTAAATTCTGCAGAGGCGGTTTTTAATTGCGAGTAAATAGCTTCAAAGGAAAAATATCATACAAATGATTATTAGAAAAGAAGAGCTTCTTTATTTGCCGAATTTAAGAAAAATTTGTGAAACCCTTGTAGTATAGTTATAAACGTGGTACAATAAGCATATGAAAAAATGCTTATGCTAACTGCTGAGGGCTGCGAAAAATGCAGACTGCAAAGAGTATGGTAGAGGAAACAAGGCAACTCTTACTGAAAGCTGCGGCGAGCCGAGTATCAAAGCCAAGGCGAAGAAGCATAGCAGAATTTTTCAAATGTATTTTCCTAAAGGAGGAAATTAAAATGAAAAAATCTTTAGTATTAGCTATGGCTATGGCTCTGGGCGTAACTGCTTCCGCATACGCTGCTAACCCGTTCTCTGACGTTCCTGCTGGTCACTGGGCTTATGACAGCATCAACAAACTGGCTGCTGCTGGCGTAATCGAAGGCTACGGCGACTCCACCTTCGGTGGCGACAAGCTGATGACCCGTTATGAAATGGCTCAAATCGTTGCTAAAGCAATGGCTAAAGGCGCTAACGTTGATAAACTGGCTGCTGAATTCGCTGACGAACTGGACAACCTGGGCGTTCGCGTTGCTAACCTGGAGAAAAAAGCTGACAATGTAAAAGTAACCGGCGAACTGCGTTACAAATACATGAGCAAAGAAAAAGATGCTGATGATGCAAACGGCAACTGCAAATCTTTTGAGAATGATCTGCGTTCCCGTATTTGGATTAATGGTCAAATCAATGATGACTGGTCCTACACTGGCATGATTGAAAATACCCAAGATTTTGCTGATACCCCTAACTCCGGTGATGAAACAACCGAATTCAAACGTGCATACGTTGAAGGTAAACTGGGTGGCCTGAATGTAACCGCTGGTCGTTATGGTGCTTTCTTCGCAAACGGCAATATCTATGATGCACAAGCTGATGGCGTTGAAGTTTCCTATGGCGACAAAGTAAAAGTAACCGGCTTTGCTGGTAAAGGTACTGACGATGCAGCAAAAGCTCCGGAGGTTGCTTATTCCAATGGTACTTATGCTGGTGGTGAATTGTCCGCTAACTTCAACAAATTGAACGTAGCTGCTGGTTATGTAAACTTCACTGATATTAATGCTACTAACGCTAAACATGAAACTGATTTGGATGATGCTATCTGGTATGTTGGTGCAGATTATAACTTTGGTGATGTAACCCTGTCTGGTATGTACCTGAAAGGCGATGCTAGCGAAAATGGCGAAGATGTTCCCGACATGAATACCGATGGCTGGACTGCAGGTCTGGCATACAAAGGCGCTGATGCTTCCGACGCTGGTTCCTGGGGCCTGTTCGCTAACTACTATGATCTCGGCGGCCAAACCTACATTGCACACACCACTGATGCTAATACCTTTGATAACGATGGCTTCAAAGGCTATGGCGTTGGCGCTAACTACACCTTCGCTAAAAACATCGTTGGTACTGTAGTTTACTATGACACCGAAAGCAAACTGGACAGCAAGGTTGATGACCAACGCGTTTGGGCTGACCTGACCTTCACTTTCTAATTTAACGATTAGCAAGTAACACAAAATAATACACGCGCGTATAAAGGCCCCCTCGCCGCAAGGTGAGGGGGCTTTGTGTTGCAAAAATATTTGAATGTGGTATAATAAAAATAGAAAGACAACCGCCCACAAGGTGGGTTGCCGATTCAAAGTGAAAAGAAAATCCACCCTGTGACCGGCAAGTTGTAGTGACCCCAAAAAGTTAGACTTTTATTACGCAACAGAATTTAAAATTTGTTGCGTATTTTTTATGCAACAAAACTAAGCCTG
>UMAY01001792.1_pt1 | contig 10647 bp, 6 predicted proteins | sample 1963831 | NCBI WGS metagenome assembly UMAY01 (sample SAMEA4835928, study PRJEB28245) | human gut metagenome | biome: gut microbiome; material: fecal sample | place: Denmark | collected 2008 | reverse complement strand
GGCAGCTACAAGGTCTCGGGAGGTCTGCACGGCGTCGGCGTCTCGTGCGTCAACGCGCTTTCCACAAAGCTCGTCGCGCAGGTCAAGCGCGATGGCGGCATCTTCGAGATGGAGTTCTCGCGCGGCAAGACCACGAAGAAGATCGAGCAGATCGGCAAGTCGCAGGCGACGGGCACTACCATCACGTTCTGGCCCGACCCTGAGATCTTCACGACGGTCGAGTTCGACTGGGACACGCTCGTCAACCACTTCCGCCAGACGGCGTTTCTCAACAAGAACCTCAAGATCACGTTCCGCGACGAGCGCGGCGACGAGCCCAAGGAAGAGGTCTTCCAGTACAAGGGCGGCATCGTCGACTTCGTCAAGTACGTCAACAACGGCAAAGAGGCGCTCAACGCCCGCCCCATCTACTTCGAGGCATCCAACGAGGTAGGCGAGGTCGAGGTCGCGATGCAGTGGAACTCGAGCTACACGGAAAACGTGCGCTCGTTCGCCAACAACATCGACACGACCGAAGGCGGCACGCACCTCGAGGGCTTCCGCAACGCGCTGACGCGCACCATGAACGAGTACGCGCGCAAGCAGAACATCCTGAAGGAGAAAGACGACAACCTCTCCGGCGACGACTGCCGTGAGGGTCTGGGCGCGATCATCAGCGTCCGCCTGCACGAGCCGCAGTTCGAGGGCCAGACCAAGACGAAGCTCGGCAATCCCGAGATTCGCGGCCTTGTCCAAGGTGCGGTCATGCAGGGGCTTTCTGAGTACTTCGAGGAGCATCCCAAGCCCGCACGCCAGATCATCAACAAGGCGGTTCAAGCCGGCAAGGCGCGTGCGGCGGCCCGCAAAGCACGCGATCTGACGCGCCGCAAGGGCGCGCTGGAAGGCGCCGGGCTGCCCGGCAAGCTCGCCGACTGCTCCGTCAAGGACCCGGCCCTCACCGAGCTCTACATCGTCGAGGGCGACTCCGCAGGCGGCTCGGCCAAGCAGGCGCGCGAGCGCAGCTACCAGGCCATTCTGCCCTTGCGCGGCAAGATCTTGAACGTCGAGCGCGCGGGCCTGCACCGCTCGCTTTCGTCCGACACCATCAACTCGCTGATCACCGCCATCGGCACGGGCATCGGCGACGAGTTCGACGCCGACAAGGCGCGCTACCACCGCATCATCATCATGACCGATGCCGATGTCGACGGCGCGCACATCGCCATCTTGCTGCTCACGTTCTTCTTCCGCTTCATGCCCGAGCTCATCACGCGCGGCTACATCTACATCGCGTGCCCGCCGCTCTACGGTTTGAAGAAGAAGAACTCGCGCAGCGGCAAGATCCTGCAGTACCTCTACAACGACGAGGCGCTCAAGGAGACCATGGCCAACCTCGAAAACCCCGAGAAATTCGACGTCCAGCGCTACAAGGGCCTGGGCGAGATGGATCCCGAACAGCTGTGGGAGACCACGATGGACCCCGAGACGCGCACGCTGCGTCAGGTCTCCATCAACGACTCGACCGAGGTCGAGCGCGTCGTCTCTGAGCTCATGGGAACCGATGTCGACTGCCGCCGCACTTTCATCCAAGAGCACGCGAAAGACATCGACGAGCGATTCTTGGACATCTAGAAAGGGCACCACATGGCAGAAGATAAAGACAAGGTGAACGGCCAATACGTCGACGACGACGGCCAGGTTCACAACAATTTCGACGATATCGTCGAGCAGGGCGACGACAAAGAGGCCATCCCGGACTTCGAGGACACCGCCGACGGCTTTGGCGGCGACCTCGACGAGGCGCCCAAGCACGTTGTCGTGCGCGATGACGTCGAATCCAAGCTGACGGGCGGCATCGGCACGCTCGACATCAACGTGGGCAAGATCTCCGATACGGACTTTGCCAACGAGATGCGCACGTCGTTCCTCGAGTACTCGATGTCGGTCATCGTCGCCCGCGCCCTGCCGGACGTGCGCGACGGCCTGAAGCCCGTGCACCGTCGCATCCTGTACTCGATGTACGATGCGAACATCACGCCCAACAAACCGCATGTCAAGTCGGCTCGTTCCGTCGGCGACTGCATGGGTAAGTATCACCCCCACGGAGACGTGGCCATCTATGGCACCATGGTCCGCATGGCGCAGGACTTTAGCATGCGCGTCCCGCTGATCGACGGGCATGGCAACTTCGGCTCCGTCGACGGCGATGCCGCCGCGGCAATGCGCTATACCGAGGCGCGTCTGGACAAGCAAGCGATGGAGCTTCTGGCCGACCTCGACAAGGAGACGGTCGACTGGCAGCCCAACTACGACGAATCGCTGCAAGAGCCCAAGGTCCTGCCGGCGCGTTTCCCCAACCTGCTCGTCAACGGCTCTGCCGGCATCGCCGTCGGCATGGCCACCAACATCCCGCCGCATAACCTGGGCGAGTCCATCGACGCGGCCATCGCGGTCATGGAAGACCCCGACATCGAACTCGACGAGCTCATGAAGATCATCCCAGGGCCCGACTTCCCGACGGGTGCGACGATCATGGGACGCCAGGGTATCCGCGATGCGTATTCGACGGGCCGTGGCTCCATTACCATCCGCTGCAAAGCGCATGTCGAGAAGAGCAGCTCCGGGCGCAACCGCATCGTCGTCACCGAGATTCCCTACCAGGTCAACAAGGCACGCCTCATCGAGAAGATCGCCGATCTGGTGCGTCAGAAGACCATCACCGAGATTTCGGGCCTCAACGACGAGTCCGACCGCAAGGGCATGCGCATCGTCATCGACCTCAAGCGCGGCGAGGAGCCGCAGGTCGTGCTCAACAAGCTGTACAAGCACACCCAGCTGCAGACGGGCTTTGGCATCATCAACATCGCCCTGGTCGACGGCGTGCCGCGCGTGCTGTCCCTCAAAGAGATCCTCACGCACTACATCGAGCACCAGATGGACGTCATCACGAGGCGCACGCAGTTTGACCTGCGCAAAGCCGAGGAACGTGCCCATATCCTCGAGGGCCTCGTCATCGCGCTCGATAACATCGACGAGGTCATCCGCATCATCCGCAATTCCATGGACGACGATGCGGCGCGCGCCGAGTTGATGGAGCGTTTCTCGCTGTCCGAGGTGCAGGCCAACCACATTCTCGACATGCGCCTGCGCCGCCTGACCGGATTGGAACGCGAGAAGATCGAGACCGAGTTGGCCGAGCTGCGCGAGAAAATCGCCTACTTCAAGGAGATCCTCGCCGACCCCGAGAAGGTCAAGGGCGTCATCAAAGACGAGATGCTCGAGATCAAGAGGCGCTTCGCCGACAAGCGCCGTACCGACATCTCCGACGAGGCGCGCGACCTCGACATCGAGGATATGATCGCCGATGAGGACATGGTCGTCACCATTACGCGCGCAGGCTACGTGAAGCGCCTGCCCGTTGCCACCTATCGCCAGCAGAAGCGTGGCGGCAAGGGTATGAGCGGTGTCAAGCTCAAGGAAAACGACTTCGTCGAACAGCTCTTCGTGGCCTCGACGCACGACTACATGATGTTCTTCACGAACAAGGGCAAGGTCTACCGCCTCAAGGTGCACCAGCTTCCTCTGGGCTCGCGCCAGGCGCGCGGTACCTTCATCGGAAACCTGCTCCCGCTCGAACAGGGCGAGCGCGTCGCGACGGTTATCAACACGCGCGAGTTCCCCGACGACGAGTTCCTCTTGTTCGCGACGGGTCATGGCATGATCAAGAAGACTGCGTTCTCGGCATACAAGAACGTGCGCTCGAGCGGCTTGATCGCAATCAACCTCAAAGATGGTGACGAGCTCATCGCCGTGCGCCGTGTGCGCCCGGGCCAAAAGGTCATGCTCGTCACGAGTGCCGGCAAGGCCATCAAGTGGGACGAGGAAGAGGCGCGTGCCATGGGCCGCGACACTTCGGGCGTGAAGGGCATCAAGATCGACGCCGAAGACGGCGTCCGCGTGCTCGGCATGGAGATTGCCTCCGACGATGATGACCTGTTCGTCATCACCGAGAAAGGCTACGGCAAGCGCACGAAGGTGAGCGAGTATCCGACGCAGCACCGCGGTGGCCAGGGTGTCGGCACCATCAAGATGACCGCGAAGAAGGGCCTGCTTGCGGCCATGAAGGTCATCAACGAGAAGCACGAGCTCATGATCGTGTCCGAAGAGGGCGTCATGATCCGCGTCAAGGCAGCAGACATTTCCGAGCTCGGGCGTGCTACCCAGGGCGTCAAGGTCATGAACGTCGGCGATGAGGACAAGATCGTCGCGATTGCGCGCGTGGCGGGCAACAAGAAGAAAAAGAAGAACAAGGACCTCATCGAGGGACAGGAATCTCTGCTCACCGAGGAGATTTCGGGGCCCATGGGCTCCACGTCGGCGCCAGACGTCGACGACGAGGAAGACGATGACGATATGATCGACACCACCGACTAGCGGCGGCGATTGATCGTTTCGATGGTTTGGGGCGCTCCTGTTGTGGGGCGCCCCAAATTTTTTGAAAAAAGAGCGAAACCTACTTGCAATCAACATGAAATCTGGCAAAATACTTTCTTGCGTGTTTGAGGGCCTTTAGCTCAGTTGGCTAGAGCGCACGACTGATAATCGTGAGGTCAGAAGTTCGAATCTTCTAAGGCCCACCAAGTTTTTGGAAATAAGCGCCCCAGCGTGGGCCGAGTCGCCGCTGGGGCGCTTATTAATACTCCAAGAAAATGGGAACCGCATGGGGGTATAGCTCAGCTGGGAGAGCGCGGGCTTTGCAAGCCTGAGGCCAGGGGTTCGAGCCCCCTTACCTCCACCAATGCATCTGATGAGCCGCTGATTTCAGCGGCTTTTTTATTTTCGGCACCCCCACTCTCACCTCCGCATACCCCGCCCACTATCCACATGGGATGCGTGGCACTGCCACTGTTTTCGCGCGCTTCACCTGGGACGTGTGGCACTGCCACGATATTTTTGCACGTGGCTGGCGCCCAGCTCCTGGCGTTGCGTTTATAATCACCACGATATTCGTATAGACATGATAGAGGTGCGGACTTCATCAGTAGCATCGGCACATCCCGCGATGAGGGACGATGCGAAAGGGGAGCGCCGCCGAAGGGGCGAGGGACATCATCGAAGTTCTCCGTCTCTGGGGTGCGGGATAACATCCCGTGCACTGTCGCTTCCAAGCGGAGAGCTATCGTGGTCATCAGCTCGTCTGACACGGCCATGATGGAATCATGGTCTAGTGGTTGTTAGGAGAGCTATGGAAATCATAGGCACCTTTTGGGCGCTCATACCCCCAATCGTCGCAATTGTGCTGGCCTTGGTCAGCAAAGAGACCTACACGTCTTTGTTCGTCGGCATCTTGGTCGGCGCGATCTTGCTCGCCGTTGCGGCGGGAGACCCCGTCGACACGATGAACTTCATCATCAGCGGACAGGTATTCAGTCCCGAGGCGTATCTGGACGGCACGGTTCCCACGCTTGTCGCGCCGGCCGAGATTCCCGTCGAATACGCTGACGTCGACGTCATCAACGTCGGCCTCATCAACGCGCTGTCCGGTTCTGCCGGCATCTTCGTGTTCCTCGTCATCCTCGGCGTCATCGTCGCGCTGATCAACGCGGCGGGCGTGTCCGCGGCGTTTGGCGAGTGGGCCGCCAAGCACGTCAAGACGCGCATCGGCGCGCAGCTTGCAGCATTTCTGCTGGGCGTCCTCATTTTCATCGACGACTACTTCAACTGCCTGACGGTCGGCGCGGTCATGCGTCCCGTCACCGATGCCGAGAAGATCTCGCGCGCCAAGCTGTCATACATCATCGATGCCACCGCCGCCCCCATCTGCATGATCGCCCCGATCTCGTCGTGGGCGGCAGCGGTCTCCGATACGGCGGACGGCCTCAACACGGGCATCTCCGGCATTCAGCTGTTCATCAACGCCATCCCCTTCAACTTCTACTCGTTGCTGACGATCGTCTTCATCATCGGTCTGGTCATCATGGGGTTTGACTACGGCCCCATGGCAAAGTCCGAGCTCGCGGCGTACCGTGATGGCGAACTGGGGTCCCTCGCTCCCGAGAAGAAGGTCGTCAACGAGAAGGCGCGCGTCGTCGACATGATCATCCCGATCGTCGTTTTGATCGTGACCTGCGTGTTCGGCATGATGTACGTGGGCGGTTTCTTCGAGGTCGGCGGCGACTACTACATGGACCTGGCCGGCGCATTTGGCAACACCGATGCGGGCACCGCGCTTCCGTGGGGCTCGATCATCGCGCTGGTCTTCACGTTCCTGTACTATCTCATCCGCGGAACTCTCAAGTTCCCCGACGCCGCGGTGAGTTTTACGGAAGGCTTTAAGGCCATGGTTCCCGCCATGCTCATCCTCGTCTTCGCCCTCACGCTGAAGTCGCTGACCTCCGCGCTGGGTGCGGCCCTGTTCGTGAGCACGGCGCTTTCCGGCGCCGCGGATGCGCTGTACATGATGCTGCCGGCGATTATCTTCCTGGTGGCGCTCGGCCTCGCCTTCGCGACGGGCACCTCGTGGGGTACCTTCGGCATCCTCATCCCGATTGTCGTCGCGGTGTTCCCCGTCGACTCGCAACTCCTCATCATCGGCATCTCGGCATGCCTGGCCGGCGCGGTGTGCGGCGATCACATCAGCCCAATCTCCGATACGACGGTCATGGCGTCTGCCGGTGCGAACGTCAACCACATCGAGCATGTGAAGACGCAGATGCCCTACGCGCTTACGGTCGCGGGTGTCTCGTTTGTGATGTTCATCGTTGCCGGAATCGTCCAGAACTGGATGATTTGCCTGCCCATCGGTGTTGTCTTGACCATCGCCGTGCTGTTCGTGCTGCGCAACAGCGTCGGCAAAAAGTCGATTGAGGACCGCAAGGCAGCTACCACGGCATAATATGGGAAGAGCATCCGTCTGAGTGAAGGGACTTGAGAGCATGCAAAAGCCGATTCTGTACTACTGGGGTCCGTGTCCCACCTGCGCCATGTCGGTCGAGTTCGCAGAGAAAAACGGCATCGAGCTGGACAAGCGCGACGTCGAGCAGCAAGCTCCGTTCGATGAGCTGACGGCGCTCGGCGGAGACGCCAACCAGATTCCGTACCTGTACGACAACGGGCAGCTCATACAGGGCGTCCAGGCAATCAACGAATACCTCGCCTCGACGTACGTCAAATAGGCGCAAGGAAAACCAGTTACACGAGGGAAGGGCCATGGCAGGTGCTGTGGCCCTTCTTGTTTGCGCGGACAATCGTGAAGGTTGCGCGAAGACATGGACGCGCCCGTGGAAAGCAAACGCCGACCGCTACAATGGACGCCATGCGAAACGACAAGAGATATCAAACCGACGACAATCCCATCGACTGGAGCTCCTTCGACGAATCGTCCCTGCAGGACGGCCCCGTCGATGGCAGCATGCATCTCAGAATCGTGAGCATCGTCCTGCTCGTTTTGGGCATTGCCGCCCTCATCGTTGGCGTGAACGGCTTTGGTGCCCAGCTCGAGCAAATGAACGGCGCCCCTACGTTCTCGTATGCGCTCATCGACCCGTTGCTGCTCGCCGGTGCGGGTTTGCTCACGCTCGTGCCCGCGTGCTTTGGCCTGCAGACGGCCTCGACGGCGGTCTCGTTCGTCGCGCCGACCGTGCTCGGCCTCATCGGCATCGTCTTCATGGTGATCATGACCGGTGTCGAGCTCTTCATGTCTTTGATGGGATCTGGCGGGAGCATGGTCCCCTGGATTGTCGGCATCGTGCTGTCCATTGTGTACCTCTACTTTGTCGTGCGTGTTCACAAGGCGGCAAACGACCTGGGGCGTGCCAAGCGCCGGCCGACCAAAGAAGAGCTTTGGGATGAGAAAAACATCTGGAAGTAATTCAGTAACAACAAATTGACCTGCTGTTTTTACGTCGTGCTCATGCAGATGGGCGCGGCGTTTTTACTGTATGTGGAAACAATTTGTTGACATAGGAGTTATCTCAACCTAACATGCTGTTTGCTATAGCTAACTAATGTAGACGTGGCTAATATATGCTGCAACGAATGTGTTTGGGGGATTTATGACACTCAACGATGTTGCTCCCGGCGAATCCTGTCGTGTGCTCAAGCTCAACGACACCGGACAGACGCGTCGGAGAATCATGGACATGGGAATCACGCGCGGAACCGAGATCTCGGTCCGCAAGGTTGCTCCGCTCAACGACCCGATCGACTTGCGCGTGCGCGGGTACCACCTGTCTTTGCGCCGTTCGGACTGCAAGGGCATCGAAGTCGAGAAAATCGGATAGCACTTTCACCAGCACTGCTGCAAAGGCGTGTACGCACGCCTTTTCTTATTCCCTTAAAGTTAGTCGAATCACACTTAATGAGAGGTGACAAACTAAATGTCGGTATCTATTGCACTCGTCGGAAACCCGAACTCGGGCAAGACGACGCTGTTCAACCAGCTCACGGGCAATCATCAGTATGTGGGAAATTGGCCGGGCGTTACCGTGGAAAAGAAGACGGGCACCCTCCGTGGCGATAGGGACGTGGAATTTGTCGACCTCCCTGGTATTTACTCGCTCTCTCCCTACTCCAACGAGGAAATCATTGCGCGAAACTTTCTCTCGAGCGGAAACCCAGATGCCATCGTCAACATTGTCGACGCGTCCAATTTGGAGCGCAATCTGTACCTGACGACGCAGCTCATGGAGTTTGGGGTCCCGATGATCGTCGCGCTCAATCAGATGGACGTCGTCAAGAAGCGCGGTATAAAGATCAAGACCGATGAGCTTGCACGCAGACTCAACGTGCCCGTCGTCGAGATATCGGCGCTACGCGGCGACGGCATCGAGCACCTGGCAGATAAGGCAGTTGACACGGCGCGGAAAAAACGTGTAGCGGCCCCCATTATCTTCGACCCGGAAGTAGAGGAGTGCCTCACGCAAATCGAGGCACTGCTTCCCGCGACGATTCCGGAGCGCCTGCGCCGCTTTCATGCTATCAAGGTCTTCGAGCGTGACGAATACGAAGTTGTCGACCATGGTATGCGCAAAAGCTGCGAGGAATTCATCGCGAAGGTGGAGGCCGACCTCGATGATAGCTCCGATGCCATCATCACCAACGAGCGCTACCGCTACATTACGAGCTTTATTGGCGATGTGCAAAAGAAGACCCTCAAGGGTCTGACGGTTTCCGAGAAAATCGACCGTGTCGTGACCAACCGTGTTGCAGCTCTGCCGATATTCGTCGCCGTCATCGCCCTCGTGTACTACCTCTCCATCTCGACGGTGGGAACGTACTTCACCGATTGGATCAACGATGGCGTGTTCGGAGATGGGTGGTTCGTCGCCTCTCAGGGACGCGAAGCCTATGACGAGGCTGCCGACGAATATACGGGTGCGCAAAACGATATCGACGCGTATCTGACGGCGGCGTCCGAGGCAGGGGTCTCCACCGACGATATCTCTGAGTACGTCGGTGCAGACAAGGCGGAGGATGCTGACCTCGAAAGCGACGAGGGGCAGGCTGCGCTCGCCGCATTCAACGAGGAAGCGCAGGCTGCTGGCGTCGTCGGCACCACGCATGTCGTCGATGAGGACTCGGGCGAAGCTGATGAGCACGAGGTTACCAGCGAGATGTTCAACGACGCGCTCGCGGTGGCAGAGCCTGATCCCGCCGCATTCGGGCCTTGGGTTCCTGGCATTCCCGTCCTCGTGCAGGGTGGACTCGATGCCATCGAGGCGCCTGCCTGGCTATCTGACCTTGTCTTGAGCGGCATCGTCGCCGGCGTCGGCGCAGTGCTTGGCTTCTTGCCGCAGATCATGGTGCTGTTCTTCCTGCTCGCCATCCTCGAGGGATGCGGGTACATGGCACGTGTCACGTTCATTCTCGACAGGATGTTCCGCAGGTTCGGCCTGTCGGGCAAGACGTTCATCCCGATGCTCGTGGGCACGGGCTGCGGCGTTCCCGGCATCATGGCGTCTCGTACCATCGAATCCGAATCTTCACGCCGCCTGACGGTCATGACGACGACGTTCATGCCCTGCTCGGCAAAGCTTCCGGCCATCGCTCTCATCACGACGGCGTTCTTCGGGGGCGCCTGGTGGGTTGCGCCGTCGGCTTATTTCCTCGGCATTGCTTCGATCATCGTGTCCGGCATCATGCTGAAAAAGACCAAGCCGTTTAGGGGCGAGACGACGCCCTACATCATGGAACTGCCGGAATACCGTCTGCCGCGCTTCGTTGACCTGCTGCGCAGCATGTGGGAACGCGCCTGGGCATTTGTGAAGAAGGCGGGCACCATCATCTTGCTGGCGACGATTATCGTCTGGTACTTCTCGACCTACGGTATCGTCGATGGCGCATACGTCGCGGTCGAGAGCATGGATCAATCGTTCCTCGCTGCGTTCGGCAATGCAATCGCCTGGATCTTCGCGCCGCTTGGCTGGGGCACCTGGGAAGGCGCCGCGGCTGCAGTCACCGGCCTCATGGCAAAGGAGAACCTGGTTAGCACCATGGCGGTTCTCTACAGCGGAAACCCCGATGTCGCTTGGACCACAACGTTCCTGCAGGGGCTCGATGCATACACGGGCGGTTTCGCGCTGAGCGCTGGATTCTCGTTCCTCGTCTTCAACCTGCTGTGCGCCCCGTGCATCGCCGCGATTGGCTCCGTCAAGCGCGAGATGGGCG
>UMAY01048456.1_pt1 | contig 11089 bp, 8 predicted proteins | sample 1963831 | NCBI WGS metagenome assembly UMAY01 (sample SAMEA4835928, study PRJEB28245) | human gut metagenome | biome: gut microbiome; material: fecal sample | place: Denmark | collected 2008 | reverse complement strand
GCCACCGACTGCGCCGACTACCTCACCAAGAAGGGCATGCCCTTCCGGGATGCCTACAAGCTCACCGGCTGCATGGTGTCGGACTGCATTGCCAAGGACAAGACGCTGGAAGAACTGACCCTGGACGAGTTCAAGGGCTACAGCGGCCTGTTCGAGGGCGATATTTACGAAGCCATTGATCTGGTCAAGTGCTGCGAGGGCCGCACCAGCTACGGCGGCCCCAGCGAAGCCAGCGTGAAGAACCAGATCGCACTGGCGGCCGCACAGCTGACCGCCTGGGAGGAAAAGAACGCATGAGCGTAAAAGTATTCATTGACGGCTCCTCCGGCACCACCGGCCTGCGCATCGCCGACCGGCTGGCTGCACGCCCGGAGATCGAGCTGCTGTCCATTTCGGCCGAGGGCCGCAAGGACGTGAACGAGCGGGCAAAGGTCATCAATTCGGCGGACCTTGCCTTCCTCTGCCTGCCGGATGCAGCTTCCAGAGAGGTCATGCCTCTGCTGCGCCCGGACGTGAAGGTGCTGGACACCTCCACCGCCTTCCGCACCGATGCCGCCTGGGACTACGGCTTCCCGGAGCTGAAGGGCCAGAAGGAAAAGATCAAGAATTCCGATCGTGTGGCGGTGCCCGGCTGCTATGCCAGCGGCTTTATCAGCATCGCCCGCCCGCTGGTGGAGCTGGGTCTGGCCCCGAAGGACTATCCCTTCAGCTGCACCGGCATTTCCGGTTACTCCGGCGGCGGCAAGAAGATGATCGCCGAGTATGAGAGCGCCGACCGCCCGGCCCACAGCAAGCTGGATGCACCCAAGAGCTATGGCCTGGGCCTTGCCCACAAGCATCTGCCGGAGATGAAGGAAATCAGCGGGCTGGCTCATACGCCCATGTTCGTGCCGGTGGTGTGCGATTACTACTGCGGCATGCAGGTGCTGGTGCCGCTGGACCTGACCGTGGCCGGTACCACCGCCGAAGCCGTGGCCGCCGGTCTGGCAGACTACTATAAGGATGCCGCCACCGTGAAGGTGCACGCCCTGAACGAACCTCTGCCGGAAAACGGCCTGTACTCCAACGCCATGGCCGGCACCGACCGCATGGAGCTGTACCTGACCGTGAACGCCGCAGGCGACCAGATGATGCTGGTGTCCCTGTTCGACAATCTGGGCAAGGGCTCTTCCGGCGCAGCGGTCCAGTGCATGAACCTGATGCTGGGCCTGCCGGAGACCGAAGGACTGGAATAAAAAACTCCCTTCGTCTGCTCACGGTGTTCGCATTCACCTCCCTCAAAGAGGGAGGCTTTTGCAGCTGATGGTTACGCAAAGGCTCCCTCCATGAGGGAGCTGGCACGGCGAATGCCGTGACTGAGGGAGTGTTTGTGGGAAAGGAGAATCTTTATGCAGTATAAAGAAGTTGCGGGCGGCATCTGCGCGCCCAAGGGTTTTGCAGCGGCTGGCGTGCATTGCGGCATCCGTGCAAATCATACCGAAAAATACGATCTGGCACTCATCAAGGCCGATGTGCGCTGTGCCGCTGCCGGTGTGTACACCACCAATAAGGTCTGCGGCGCACCCATCAAGGTGGACCGCGCCCATCTGGCCGACGGCTATGCACAGGCCATCGTGGTGAACAGCGGCAACGCCAACACCTGCGCCGCCAACGGCGTGGCGCTGGCCGAGGAATGCTGTGAGCTGGTGGGCAAGGCGCTGGACATCGACGCCCAGGACGTTCTGCCCGCTTCCACCGGTGTCATCGGCCAGCCCATGGTCATCGACCCGTTTGCCCGGGGCATCCCTGCCGCCGCCGCCAAGCTGACTGCCACCGAGCAGGGCAGCACCGATGCCGCTACCGCCATCATGACCACCGACACCCACAAAAAAGAATATGCCATCCAGTTCGAGCTGGGCGGCAAGATGTGCACCGTGGGTGCCATCGGCAAGGGCAGCGGCATGATCGCCCCCAACATGGCCACCATGCTGGCCTTCTACACCACCGACGCGGCGGTGTCCCCCGTCCTGCTGGAAAAGGCCCTCAAGACCGTGGTGCCCGGCACCTACAACCAGATGAGCGTGGATCTGGACACCTCCACGAATGATACCCTCATCATCATGGCCTCCGGCCTTGCCGGGAATCCGGAGATCTGCGAGGAAAACGAGGATTACCATGCCTTTGTGGCGGCCCTGACCGCCATTGCAGAGCATATGTGCGCCGAGCACGCCGGTGACGGCGAAGGCGCCACCCACCTCATCACCTGCGAGGTGACCCACGCTCCCGACCTGAAAACCGCCCGTGCGGTGAGCCGCAGCGTGGTGTGCTCCAACCTGTTCAAGGCGGCGGTCTTTGGCCGCGACGCCAACTGGGGCCGCATCCTGTGCGCCATCGGCTACACCCCCGGCGATTTCTCCATCGACAAGGTGTGCGTCTGGCTGTCCAGTGCCGCCGGTGAGGTGTATGTGTGCGAGAATGCTGCCTACCACCCCTACAGCGAGGATGAGGCCGCCAAGGTGCTGGCCGAGCACGACGTGCTGGTCAAGGTGGATATGGGCACCGGCGACGCCAGCGCCAAGGCCTGGGGCTGCGACCTGACCTACGATTACGTCAAGATCAACGGCGATTACCGCACCTGATAGGAGCAGACACAGATGAAAAATGAAGAAATGGCGCGCCTGTTTTCCGAGGCCACCCCTTACATCCAGAAATATCACGGAAAGACCATGGTGGTGAAGTACGGCGGCAATGCCATGATCAACGAAGAACTCAAGAACGCCGTCATGAACGATCTGGTCACCCTTACCCTGCTGGGCGTGCGGGTGGTGCTGGTGCACGGCGGCGGCCCGGCCATCAATGAGATGCTCAAGAAGGTGGGCGTGGAGAGCCATTTCGCCAACGGTCTGCGCGTCACGGATGACGCCACCATGGAGATCGTGCAGCAGGTGCTGGCCGGTAAGGTGAACAAGGATCTGGTGGCAAAGCTGCGGGGCCGCGGCGTCGGCTTGTGCGGCATGGACGGCCAGATGCTGCGCTGCACCGAGCTGGACCCCCAGCTGGGCCATGTGGGCGAGATCGTCCATGTGGATGCCACCCTGATCGCCAGCCTGCTGGACGGCGGCTTCATCCCGGTGATCGCAACTGTCGGCATGGATGACCTGGGCCAGGCCTACAACGTCAACGCCGATACCGCAGCGGCTCAGATCGCCATTGCCCTCAAGGCCGAAAAGCTGGTGTCCATGACCGATATTGCAGGCCTGCTGCGGGACAAGGACGACGAGAGCACCCTCATCCCCGAGGTGGAAGTGTCCGAGATCGAGGGCTACAAGTCCGCCGGGATCATCGCAGGCGGCATGATCCCCAAGATCGGCGGCATGGCCGATGCCATCTATCAGGGCGTGCACGAGGCGGTCATCATCGACGGCCGCGTGCCCCATTCCATCCTGCTGGAGCTGTTCTCCGACCGCGGCTCCGGCACCCGCTTCTACCGCCGCAGCCACCGGGAATAAGCATTGCGGAAAACCGGAGATGGACTTATAATAAGAGCATAAAAAGGCTTCCCCCAAGGGGGAAGTCTGACTCCACCCGACAGGAGGTACATCTATGGATTCTGAAAAAGTCATCAAGCGGGACAACGAGTATGTCCTGCACACCTATAACCGCAACCCCGTGGTGCTGGAAAAGGGCCACGGCCTGTATGCCGAGGGCCCCGAGGGCCAGAAGTATCTGGACTTCACCAGCGGCATCGGCGTCAACAGCCTGGGCTACTGTGACCTGGCCTGGGCCGAGGCCGTGTCCGACCAGGCCCACAAGCTGCAGCACACCTCCAACCTGTACTATACTGCCCCCTGCGGCAAGCTGGCCAAAAAGCTGTGCAAGCGCACCGGCATGAGCAAGGTGTTCTTCGGCAACTCCGGTGCCGAGGCCAACGAGGGTGCCATCAAGGCCGCCCGCAAGTACAGCGTGGACCACTACGGCAAGGACCGCACCACGGTCATCACGCTGGTCAACAGCTTCCATGGCCGCACCATCGCCACCCTGACCGCCACCGGTCAGGAGGTGTTCCACAACTATTTCGGCCCCTTCAATGAGGGGTTCCTGTACGCCCCGGCGGGGGATATCGAGGCGCTGCAGGAGCTGGTGGACCGCAACACCTGCGCCGTTATGCTGGAACTCATCCAGGGCGAGGGCGGCGTCATGGCGCTGGACCCCGACTATGTGCAGGCTGTGCGCAAGCTCTGCGATGAAAAAGATCTGGTGCTCATTGTGGACGAGGTGCAGACCGGCGTGGGCCGCACCGGCACCTTCCTGTGCTGCGAGCACTACAACCTCAAGCCGGATATCGTTACCCTGGCCAAGGGCCTGGGCGGCGGTTTGCCCATCGGTGCCGTGCTGCTGAGCGAAAAGGTGGCCGACGGCATGGGCCCCGGCACCCACGGCTCTACCTTCGGCGGCAACCCGGTGGTCTGCGCCGGTGCCAACGTGGTGGTGGACCGCATGGACACCAGCTTCCTGGCCAATGTCAACGACCGCGCCGTGCAGCTGCGTGCCGGCATCGCCAAGCTGCCCCATGTCAAGAGCATTTCCGGCATCGGCCTGATGGTGGGCATCGAGTTCTACGATGTGACCGCCGCCGATGTGCTGGCCGCCTGCCGCGAAAAGGGCCTGCTGGTGCTTACCGCCAAGACCCGCCTGCGCCTGCTGCCCCCGCTCACCCTCACCGCCCACGATGTGGACATGGCACTGGAGGTCCTGGCCGAGGTGCTGGGTGCAATGGAGCCGACGGCTCCGAAGGAGCAGGCATGAAAAATCTGCTGAAAATGAGCGATCTGACCCCCGGCGAGCTGACCCACATCCTGGATGTGGCCGACCAGCTCAAGGCACAGCAGAAACTGGGCGGCACCGCCCCCCTGCTGGCCGGTAAAACGGTGGCCATGCTGTTCTCCAAGGCGTCCACCCGCACCCGCACCAGCTTTGAGGTGGGTGTGTACCAGATGGGCGGCCTGGGCAATTACATGAACACGTCCGAGCTGCAGGCCGGCCGGGGCGAGCCCCTCAAGGACACCGCCCGCGTGCTGGGCCGCTACTACGACTGCGTGGTCTGGCGCACCTACCGCCAGCGGGATCTGGAAGAGTTTGCCGAGCTGGCCGGTGTGCCGGTGATCAACGGCCTGACCGACTACGCACACCCCTGCCAGGTGCTGGCCGACCTGATGACCATCCGGGAGCGCCGCGGCACCCTGGCCGGGCGGAAGCTCTGCTTTGTGGGCGACGGCGGCAGCATGGCCAACAGCCTCATCGTGGGCGGCCTGCTGGCCGGGATGCAGGTCACCTGCGTCTGCCCGGAGGCCTACCGCCCCGCCGCCGACGTACTGATGCTTGCCCACAAGTACGGCAGTCAGTTCCACTTCACCTCCGACCCCGTCGAGGGCGTGCGGGACGCGGATGTGGTGGCCACTGCCGTGTGGAACACTGCCGCCCCCGGCACCGCCGAGAGCGAGCAGCGCCTGCGGGATTTTGTGGGCTTCCAGCTCACCGGCAAGCTGCTGGAAGCCGCCAAGCCCGACGCCATGGTGCTGCACTGCCTGCCCGCCCACCGGGGCGAGGAGATTTCCACCGCCGTGTTCGAGCAGCACGCCGACGAGATCTTTGACGAAGCCGAGAACCGCCTGCATGTGCAGAAAGCCGTGCTGGCCATTCTGCTGGCGGGCAAGTAAAATCCTGAAAATAGCAGAACCCCCTTGGGTCATCGGGCCCGAGGGGGTTCTGTTATGAAAGGGTATCGAACTGCCGTGCTGCTTGCGGAACGGCACGGCAGGCGGGGGTGGCTTTAGTTCATGCGGCGGTTCTTGCGGTCCAGCACAAAGCCTGCGGCCAGCAGGAACATACCGCTGAGGGCAGTGCCCACCACCGCCAGCCAGTTTGCACCGGTCTGGGGCAGAACGGCGGCAGCAGCGGGAGCAGCGGGAGCAGCGGCAGCAGCTTCCGGCTTTGCGTCCTGCACGGCGTTCTGGGCAGCCGCAGGGGTCACAGCGGCATCTGCCGGTACCGCGTCAGCCTGCACGGCGTCCGGGGTCACGGCGGGGTCTGCCGGGGTCACCTCCGGGGTGGACGGGACGTCCGGGGTGCTGGGCGTGTCCGGAGTGTCCGGAGTTTCCGGGGTGCTGGGCGTGTCCGGTTCACTGGGTTTCGGGGTCAGTTTGGGCAGCACCACATGCTTGGTCTGGCCGCACTTGTCAATGCTGCAGACGTAGTCTGCATAGCCGTCCTTTTCCAGCGTAGGCTCCACGACCTTGCCCACCAGCTTCCAGTCGTGCAGGTCCTCGTCCTCCAGCTTTTTGGTGTCAATGTTGGGGTTCTCGTCCATGTACTTGCGGTTGTGGACGACCTTGGTGAGGGTGCCGCCGGTGATTTCGTGGTGATAGCGACGCTGGTTAGTCCCACTGGCGTAATAATCCAGTGTGTCCGGCAGGTCAAGTTTTTCTTTAAGAAGTTTTTCTTTAAGGTTTTCTTTTTTGACAGTACCATTATTATAGCAATTGACGATGGCAGAGTTGCGTTCGCCAAAGTGGGAGGAACCGTCTGCGTTGTAGCTGACACTGTCGGCAGGGACATCCTGATATTCGTATTCGTGTGTGATATCGCTATAATTGCAAATTCTGGAGCCGATCGCAGTGCCGGAGCCTTTTCCATAAATGTATGCGTTGACAACGGTATCGCCGGTGCTGCTGTCGATGTTGACGTTACAGGTGCCTTCCATAGTTTTGCCAGACGTAAGAAGTGCTTTATCAATCTTGGCACCAATCGCAGGGCTGTGGTCACGGGTTCCATCAAAATAAGAAGAATACTCAGGATCGTCGCAGCCAAAGGAATTGATCGCATTTACGGTGCCGCCGGTGATGTTGATGGTTGTTGTGCCGCCATCGGTGCATCGAGTATTTCCGATTGCGGGGGTGTCATAGGGACCGATAGCTGTAACGTTGGCATTCTCTTCAATATTGATCGTGAGATCATCGACGTTGCCATGCTGTCCGGAACCGATGGCGCAGCCATCCTCTGAGGCTTCTGCATGTACGGTGGCGTTTCCGGAAATCGTAATCGTAGTGGGGCGACCGCTGCCCACACTCAAGCCACCATCGCCAATGGCAGCGCCGTAGATACCGTAAGCATCCACAACGGCGTGATCTTTAATGGTGATGCTGTTTCCACCGGTGGAACCGCCGCCGATCGCAGCGCCCTCCTCCGCAGTGGCAGTAACATGGGCATTGCCCTCAATGCAGATGTTCTTGCCAGTACCACCGGGTCTGCCGCCGCCGCCAATGCCGGAACCGCCATCATTTCCACCAATGGCAGTGATATCGCCGCCGGTGATGGTAATGTTGGATGTATCACCAAGGTCTCCCGCACCGCCGCCGATGGCGGCGGCTTCATGGTAACCGCCTGCCACCAGCTTGCCGGTAGTGTCCGCATCCGTACCTTTTGCAGTACCATCATCGTTCTTATCGTCCGTGATGGTCAGGGTGCCCTTGCCGTATTTGTCCGCTTTTTCGATGGCGGCGTGTTCTTCCTCCCACCCGTTCTTAACCATAACGGTATTATCGCCGTTCAGCTCAAGTTTGGTATTGCCGTCGCCCTTTATTTCGATCGCACCGGACTTGGCTTTACCAGTGTCAACTTCAATGTGCACATTATCCAGGGTCACATTGGCGGTGTCGCCCTCTTTGGCGTCAATGGTGACGGTGTTGTGGGCGGTCTCGTCTTTGGTGGTCAGGGTGATGTCGGAATCTTCGCGATCACGAATTTCTTTTCCCTTGCCATCTTTCACGCAGGTGTCCTTGTCCTTATCCTCCCACTGGGTGATATACTGCTTGCCGCCCTCGGCAAGGATGTCCACACTGCCTTTTGTTACATCGTAGGTATCCGCAAAGGCTGCTGTGGCGATGGACGAGACCATGGCCACCAGAGCCGCTGTGGACAGCACCCGCAAGGCAAGCTGTTTTTTCACATTTTTCCGCATTGCAAAACCCTCCAAACAAAAAAAACTTGCAGAGACGTGAACGTTACCGCGAACGTTGCCGGGAACGATATCGAAAACCGGCAAAAACCGGATTTCAGGGCAGAAAAACACATAGCCGTGCATTTTCATGCCCGGCGTCTCTTTACGGCACAAGTATAGTGCTGTGCCGTGGAGAATGTCAAGACAAAATGCTGAATTTTCGGGGGGGGGGGTAGGCAATTTTGTGGAACGAGCACAAAATAAGCCGAAAATTTGCGACAGAATGACAGGGCAAACCTGCACAAAAATCCGGAAGCAGACGGAAAACAGGTCAAACCTGTACACAAAAAAGAACGACTTTACAGCAGTTTCAAAAGGTTTCGGGCAGGGGTTCGGGCGGAGCGGGCGAGGGCACCGCTCTGCGGAATGCAGGCAAGCGGAGGAGGGAGCATCTCCCGGCAAAACAAAAGAGCCTGCAAACGCACGCAGCACGTTTGCAGGCTCTGGAAGCAGCGGTTACACCCGCGCCGCACCCTGATCCAGAATTTTATCGAACCGGGCAAAGAAGGTGATGGTAGTAATGGTGGCCGCCAGAATGTCGCTGACCGGCTCTGCCAGAAATACGCCGAACACCGGGGCTGCCACAAGATGCGGCAGAATAAAGATGAGCGGGATCAGCAGGATGATCTTGCGCAGGCAGGCCAGCAGCAGGCTGACCTTGGCCTGCCCCAGCGCCATAAAGCTCTGCTGGCAGGCGATCTGGAAGCCCATGGCAAAAATGCCGGCCATGTAAATGCGCATGGCCCAGGTGGTGTAGGAAATGAGTGCGGAATCGGAGGTGAAGATGCCCGCCACGGCCCCGGGTGCCAGCATCATGGCCAGCCAGAACAGGCAGGTGTATGCGCCGCACAGGGTCAGCTGGAACCGGAAAGCCTCCTTTACGCGGGGCTTTTTGCCGGCCCCGAAGTTGAAGCTCATCACCGGTTGGCCGCCCTGGCACACGCCCTGAATGGGCAGTGTGCACAGCTGGGAGGCGCTGGTGATCACGGTCATGGCACCCACGGCCACGTCACCGCCGTAGCGGGCCAGACTGGAGCTGAAGCTGATGGAGAGCAGACTCTCGGTGGAGAGCATCACAAAGGTGGAGATGCCCAGTGCCAGCACCGGCAGGATGACCTGCTTTTCCGGGCGCAGATAGTCCTTGCGCAGGCGCAGGATCGTCTTTTTGCCGGTGAGGAATTGCAGGATCCACGCCGCGCCCACGGCCTGACTGAGCACGGTGGCAATGGCTGCGCCCTGCACGCCCAGCCCGAACCCGAAGATGAGGATGGGGTCCAGAATGATGTTGATCACGGCACCGATCACGGTGGTGAGCATGCTGGTCTTGGCAAAGCCTTGGGTGGTGATGAAGGGATTCATGCCCAGCACCAGCAGCACGAACACCGAGCCGAGAATGTAGAGGCGGCTGTAGCTCAACGCATACGGCAGGGTGGCGTCACTGGCACCGAACAGCCGCAGCAGTGCGGGCGCACCCGCATAAAAGCCGATGGTCAGCACCACTGCAAAGAGCATCAGCACCGTAAAGCTGTTGGAGATGATCTTTTCGGCCTGCTGCCGGTCCCCCTGCCCCAGTGCAATGGCGGTGCGCGGTGCGCCGCCCGCACCCACCAGCATGGCGAATGCGTTCAGCAGCATGAGGATGGGGGTGAACAGTCCCACGCCGGTGAGCGCGGCTGCGCCGATGCCCTCAATGTGCCCGATGTAAATGCGGTCTACGATGTTGTACAGCAGGTTCACCACCTGCGCCACCACGGCAGGGATCATCAGCTGCAGCATCAGCTTTTTTACGCTGCCGGACCCCATGTCCTGTTTTGCCTGTGCCATGGAACAAAACTCCTTTTGCTTCAAATTTGAACTATATCCTCTATATTATACTCAAAAACCGTAAAAAAGCCAGCCCTTTTTTGCAAAAACCTCTGCACCTCGCAAAAAATACCCCCAAAAAGGCCCGGCCTGCGCTGCAGACCGGGCCCGGCACCGGGGAGAAAAGTGTTGACGGAAGGAGACTTTTTTGCTATACTATATAAGGTTTATTCTGGACCGGGGCTGCCTCCCAAGGCAGGACAAAGCCCCTACACAGCCCGGAATTTCCGGCAAAAACATAACGTGGAGTAGTACTCAAGTGGTCGAAGAGGCGTGACTCGAAATCTCGTAGGCCCTGCAAGGGGCGCCAGGGTTCAAATCCCTGCTACTCCGCCAAGGTCACAGTTCCTCACGGAATTGTGACTTTTTATTTTATCGAAACAGCTGAATCAAATGTATAGGACCACCTTTCAGAGGCAAGCCCTCCGGCAGTTCCTTCAGGAACTGGGTCTCGGGGATCGTACCGGGTGAATTGCAAGGCTACCTCAAAACAAGCGATTCTGGCTGTCAGAAAAAGCTCCTTGGAAGCGAAGGCTTTCAGGGAGCTTTTTTGCTGCCGGGAGAGCACCCGGGCGGTTTTACCAGTCAGACGCTTTCCAATAGGCTTGTCAGGGTGGAGGCAAAGGCTTCATCCTGCGCCTTTGTCCGTTTCGCACTCCCTTTCGGGTGCTTGCCGGCACGAAGGAGCTTTTTGTTTTCGTACCGCCGCAGCATGAGGGCATCCATGTTGTCGGCGGTGTACTCCAAGCCGTTTTGGTTCAGCACTCTGGCACACCGGGCAAGGCACATACTTGCCAGCCCATAGTCCTGTGTTACGACCACATCCCCCGGTTTTACCCGGTTCACCAGCGCAAAGTCCACGCTGTCAGAACCTTTATCGAATACCAACGTCTGCGCACCCTCACGCTCGATTTGGTGAGCTGTGTCGCACAGGATGACGACCGGGATGCCGAACTGCTTTGCAATCTGCAAAGTCAGATCAACCACGGGACAACCATCGGCATCAATCAGAATATTCATCGCATATCCTCCATCGCCCATCGAAACGCCCTTGCTGTGCGCAGGTCGGCATCCTTGAAATGCCCGCCGCTGTTCCATTCAAGCGTGCAGTCTGCACCGCGCGCTATAAGCTGACTGTGCAGAGTGCGGATATTATCCCCCACCACAGCCATGACAGCGTTTTTCGTGTGT
>UMAY01016155.1_pt1 | contig 11155 bp, 10 predicted proteins | sample 1963831 | NCBI WGS metagenome assembly UMAY01 (sample SAMEA4835928, study PRJEB28245) | human gut metagenome | biome: gut microbiome; material: fecal sample | place: Denmark | collected 2008 | reverse complement strand
CTTCAAAGCGTCTGCCGTTTTTTGATGCGTTTATCGGTCCAGGATGCGGCCGTCGGTGGAGATGGTCACCACCTGCCACGGCACGAACTTGCCGCTGTTTTTCAGGGCGGTCACGGCGGCGTGTTCCAGCCCGCCGCAGCAGGGCACCTCCATGCGCAGCACCGTCACGCTCCGGATGTCGTTGCTGCGGAAGATCTCGGTCAGCTTTTCGCTGTAGTCCACAGCATCCAGCTTGGGGCAGCCGATGAGGGTGATCTTGCCCTTCATGAACTCTTCGTGCACATTGGCGTAGGCGTAGGCGGTGCAGTCGGCTGCGATCAGGAGCTTTGCCCCGTCAAAATAGGGGGCGTTCACCGGCACCAGCTTGATCTGGCAGGGCCACTGGCGCAGCTGCGACGGCTGTGCTGCGGTGGGGGCAGCAGGTGCGCTTTCCTCCCGGCGGAACTGGCGCATGGCGCTGCCCGGGCAGCCGTGGAAGGCCGGTTTTGCGGCCTGTGCCGCCTTTTTCTGCTTGTTTTCCAGCACGGCCTGCTCGTCGTAGGCGGCTGCCTCGCGCTCTTCAAAGGTGATGGCACCGGTGGGGCAGCCGGGCAGGCAGTCGCCAAAGCCGTCGCAGTAGTCGTCCCGCATGAGCTTTGCCTTGCCGTTCACCAGACCGATGGCACCCTCGTGGCAGGCGGTGACGCAGGCCCCGCAGCCGTTGCATTTTTCTTCGTCTATATGAATGATTTTCCGGATCATAGAAAAGCCTCCTTGTGTTTGTGCTTTGAGTATACTATAATCAGGGCAGACCTTCGGTTGTTATAACCACGAAAGTGAGGCTTTTTTATGAGACCCGTTGCATCCCCGCTGTTTCAGGGCCTGTCGGCAGAGGAGTGGGCTGCACTGGAGCAGTCCGGCTGCCTGCGCGCGAAGAGCTACCCCCGGCACGCCGTCATTTTTCACGCCGGAGCGCAAGTGCATGCTCTGGGCGTGGTGCTGCGCGGCACCGTCCACATCGAAAATCTCGACCTGTGGGGCAGTAAGAGCATCCTGAGCAGCATTTCTGCCGGGCAGGCCTTTGCCGAGACCTACGCGCTGTGCGGCGACGTGATGATGGTGGACGCCGTGGCCGCCGAAGAGTGCGAAGTGCTGTTCGTGAACATTTCCGCCTTTTCCGGCGGCGCACCCGGCACGGTGCACGAAAAGCTGCTGCGCAACCTGCTCACGGTGTCCATGCGCAAAAACCTGAGCCTTTCGCAGCGCATCTTCTGCACCACCCCCAAGACCGTGCGGGGCCGTCTGCTGACCTACTTTTCCGCACAGGCCGCCCGCAGCGGCAGTCTGCAGTTCGAGATCCCGTTCAACCGGCAGCAGCTGGCCGACTACCTCAATCTGGACCGCAGCGCCCTCTCCAAGGAGCTGTGCAAGATGCGGGACGAGGGCCTGCTGACCTTTGAAAAGAACCGCTTTGCCCTGAACGAACTGCCGGAGTGAACCTCCCGCAAACGCAAAAAGCACCCGCCGGGTCCCACGATCCGACGGGTGCTTCTGGTTTTTACGGGTTCAGCCTTGCTCAATCTGCCTTTTTGGCAGGGGCCTTACGGGTGCGCTTGGGCTTTTCGGCCGGGGCGGCTTCTGCCTTGGGTGCAGCCTTCTTCCGGGCAGTGGTCTTGCGGGGAGCCTTGGCGGGCTTCTCTGCTGCTTCCGCCTTTGCGGCGGGCTCCGTCTTCGGCTCTTCTGCCTTTTCGGCAGCGGGCTGGGCGGTCACAGCCGGTTCCGCAGCGGCCTTTTTGGTGGTGCGGGGCTTGCGGGCGGCAGGCTTTTTGACCTGTGCTTTCTTCTCTTCTGCCGGGGCAACAGCCTCAGCGGCGGGTGCGGCTTCCACAGCAGGCTCGGCAGTCTTTTTAGCGGTGCGCTTTGCGCGGTCCTTCACCTCAGCGATGGTCCACAGCTGGTCGGCACCGGGCACTTCCTGCCAGATCTGCAGCACGGCACCTGCTTCGGCACCCATGCCCACGGTGTCCACGCACTTGCCGCCGGCCCAGGACGAGCGCAGGCGCACGGTGCCTTCCGGCGTGGGGCAGAGCTCCCACATCTGGGAGGTGCCGCCCACATCCTCCCACAGGTGCAGCCAGGTGCCGTTGGCGGTGCCGGTCATGGTCAGGTCCAGCAGCTTGCCGGAGGCGCGGTTGCGAATGCGGTACACACCCTCGCCCACCCGGACAAAGCTCCACTCCTGTTCGGGCTTGTGGTCATACTTGCCCAGACGAACGGTGCCGCCGTCCTTGCTTGCTTCCACGGCCTGGATCACATTGCCGGTGTGGGCGGCAATGGTATAAAAACGATCGGCTTCGATCACGGTCTGTGCTACGGTTTTCATGCTTCAGTTCCTCCATCTGTCACGATGCCGGGCAGGGTCTGCCAACATCTTCTTGCCTAAATGATACCACATATCGTGATTTTCCACAAGCAATTCGACCTTTCTTTAGCAAATCATACAGAATCGCCGGTTCTTTCGGCGTCATTTTCGCCCCTTCGCACCGGTTTGCGAGCCGTTTTTTCACACGGTTCCCCTCTCGACTTTTTGCCGTACTTGCGTTATACTATGATGTTGCTGATTTCCGCCGTCCGCTTTTGGCGGCGGCTTTCCCTACTCCATCCCATTCAAGGAGGCTTTTTATGACAAGCGATGACCGCAGTGCGCTGCAGTTTCGCCGGATGACCGAGACGCCCATCCCGCAACTGGTCCTCAGCCTTGCTGCTCCCACCATTTTAAGTATGCTGATCACCAGCATCTACAATCTGGCCGACACCTTTTTTGTGGGCCAGATCTCCACCAGTGCGTCCGGTGCCGTGGGCGTTGTTTCCAGCCTGATGGCCATCATCCAGGCGCTGGGCTTTATGCTGGGCCACGGGGCCGGCACCATCATCAGCCGCAGCCTGGGCAGCCGCGACACCACCGCCGCCACCCGGTTTGCGTCCACCAGCTTTTTCACGGCTCTGGTGTTTGGCGTGGTGCTGGCCGTGGCGGGCCTTGGCACCCTGCCCCACTTCATGATGCTGCTGGGCAGCACCGAGACCATCCTGCCCCACGCCTGCGCCTACGCGCGGCCCATCCTCATTGCCGCCCCGCTGATGATCTCCAGCCTGGTGATGAACAACATCCTGCGCTATGAGGGCAAAGCCAGCTTTGCCATGATCGGTCTGGTCACCGGCGGCGTGTTGAACATCGCGCTGGACCCGCTGTTCATGTTCGTGTTCGGGCTGGGCACTGCCGGGGCCGGTATTGCCACGGCTCTGAGCCAGAGCATCAGCTTCTGCATCCTGCTTTCCATGTTCCTGCGGGGCAAGACGGTCAGCCAGTTCCGCATCACCGCCGTGACCCGTGAAGCCCGCGATTTCGGCCGCATCCTGCTGGGCGGTGCGCCCAGCTTTGGCCGTCAGGGCCTGAACAGCATCGGCGGCATGCTGCTGAACCTTGCCGCCCGCGGCTACGGCGACGCCGCCGTGGCCGGTATGAGCATCGTGTCCCGCATCTTCATGTTCATCATCTCGGTGGCCATCGGCGTGGGACAGGGCCTGCAGCCGGTGGCATCCTTCAACTACGGTGCCCGCAAATACCGCCGGGTGCGGCAGGCCGCCATCTTCACCATCGAAGCGGCCTTCTGCATGCTGGTGGTGCTGGTGGGCCTGTGCTGGGTGAACGGCGATGTCCTCATCCGTCTGTTCCGCGATGACCCCGCCGTCACCGCCGTGGCGCTGCCCGCCTTCCACTACCAGTGCCTGGCCATGCTGCTGCATCCCATCATCGTGGTGGCCAACATGACCTTCCAGAGCGTGGGTGCGTCCGGCCGGGCCACCTTCCTGGCCTGCTGCCGACAGGGCGTGTTCTTCATCCCGCTCATCCTCATCCTGCCCCGCACCCACGGGCTGTTCGGCGTGGAGATCTGCCAGCCCATCGCGGATGTGCTCACCTTCCTGGTGTCCCTGCCCTTCCTGATTGCATTTCTGCAGCAGCTGGGCCGGATGGATGACGCCGAACAGAGCAAAACCGCGTCCTGAAATTCTGTCATAAATCTGTAACCATCAGCCGCGCATTTTCTGCAATGGAATGCGCGGCCGTTTCGTATTCCAGATGAACCGGAACTTTCTTCCGGGTGCGTCTTTTCATTCCAGACAGTAGCATCTGCATTTTGCATTGCTTTTTGTATTGCTTTAAGAGGAGTGATCCCATGAAAAAGACCGTTTTCCGTCTGGGCAGTGCTGCCCTGTGCGTGACCCTGAGCCTTGCGCTGGGCTGCGGCTGCGCGGTAATGCCGCCTGCCTCCTCCGAGAAACCCGCTTCCCCGGCAGTGTCCGTTCCCACCGACGCCGAGGGCAAGCCCCTGTACGATGCCACCCGGCTGGACGACGGCCGCCTGCGCATCCTGTACGGCTACGACAACTCCGGCGACAGCCGCACCGTCCTGTGCGGCAGCAAGGTGCTGTACCAGTCGCTCCGCAGCGAAAACGTGAACCTGCTTACCGACACCGTCACCGGCGAGACGAACTACTGGTTCCGCTCCTGGTCGGACTCCACCGGCCGGGGCGGCCGCCGCAGCGCCCTGTACGACAAGGACGGCAACGAAGTGATGGCCTTTGACGGCGAGCAGAGCGCCACCATCCAGAACGGTCTGCTGGTGCTGCAGGAGAGCAGGATGGTCGGTGACAGCTACGATGTCGACTATGACAGCTACGGCACCTGCAGTGTCATCGACCTTGCCACCGGCAAGAACCTGCCCGTCCCGGAGGGTGCCTACAGCTGCATCGTCTGCGGGGATATGCTGGTGTTCACCTGCTACGCCCGCCCGGCAGACCTTGCCGAGAACGAATGGGATGACGACAGCAACCTGCACAGCTGGGTCGCCATCCAGCAAAAGGACGGTACCCAGACCTACGGGTCTGCTTCCTCTACGGCCTATCGCATTTCCTATGAGCCGGATGAACTGGACAACTGGGTGGAACTGGACATCTCCCATGCAGACGGCAGCCCGGCCGACCAGGTCCTGCACAACCCTGCCACCGGGGAGGGCCTGCGCGGCTACCGGCAGACCTGCGGCCACGGTACGGCAGCTTTCCTGACCCCAAGCGGCACCTATCAGCTGCGGGACCTGACCACCGAGGACCGGGGCGTGATCGCCGAATTTGACGCCCTGCCCAGCAACTATTTCCCGGGGTATGTGGTCACCTGGAACGTGGACAGTGACTATCGTTATTCCCTGCACGACCTTTCCACCGGGGAGGTCACACCGCTGTATGCTGTCAGCCTTGCCGGGAACCGCATCGTCCTGTATGCGCAGGACGGCAGCCTGAAGGTCTACGACACCGACACCGGAGCACTGCTCACCGACGTGAACGCTGGGACCATTGGGGACGATCAGCGCGTGACGCTGGACTGTGAGGAGGACGGCTTTGTCTGGATGGAGCTGCGGGATGCCGACAGCTATGAGATCGCTGCCATCCGGGTGTACGGCCCCGAAGGCCTCGTCTCCGACCTGAGCAGCCTGAATGAGACCTACAATTATCTGGGCTACCTCACCACCGATGCCAACGGCAGGCCGCTGTACTACGGCACCCGCAGCGTTCCCGGCAGCAGTTACGCCACCGGATGCGATGTGCTGGACGAAACCGGCAACGTGGTGATGAAGAGCCTTGGCAGCTGCTACAGCTACTACGACAACAGCCTGAATGCCCTGCCGGACCATGTATTCGTGGCGCGGCGTGGCTTCTATTACGGCTGGATGGACACCGACGGCAACTGGCTTTACTGCCAGAGCATCTTCTCGTCCGTCAATGCCGATGACGAACTCGGTTACTGAACCATGACAGGAGGTTTTTTCTGATGAAAAACACGAAAATTTCCCGCCGCAGCTTTCTGCTGGGTCTTGCCGCCTGCTCTGCCGCCGGGGTCCTGACGGCCTGCTCCGGCAGCAGCGAGCCTGCTTCGTCTGCTTCCACCGCCCCGGAGCCCCCTGCTTCCTCGGCTGCCAGTGAGGTGACCGCCGCACCGTTCCTGACCGTGGAGGACTTCCCTGCCCTGGACGGCAGCACGGCCTGCATCCCCCTGATGGCGCAAATGCTGGCCGACACCACCGGCATGGACCTGGAAGAAGCCCAGAGCATCATTTCGGTCAGCACCACCGCTTATGCCTGGGAGAGCTTTGGTCTGTACAACACCGACACCAAAATGCTGGTGGTGTACGAAGCCCCGGATTCCGTCAAGGAAGAGCTGGAGGCCGCCAACGTCCAGCTGGAGCAGAAGCCCATCGGCGTGGACGCACTGGTGTTCATCGTGAACGAGGACAACCCCGTGACCGACCTGACCCAGCAGCAGCTGCGGGACATCTACGCCGGAAAGATCACCAACTGGAAGGACGTGGGCGGCCAGGATCTGGACATCGTGGCCTTCCAGCGCCGGTCTGACTCCGGCAGCCAGACCCTGTTCCAGAAGCTGCTCATTCAGGGCGGCGAACTGATGGACCCGCCCACCGAGCTGGCCCCCACCGCCATGGGCGAACTGGTGGACAGCCTTGCCGCCTACAACAACTCCGCCAACGCCATCGGCTTTTCGGTGTACTACTACATCGACCAGATGTACTCCCAGCCCGGTCTGCGGCTGCTGAGTGTGGACGGCGTGATGCCCTCCAACGACACACTGGCCGACGGCAGCTATCCCCTCTGCAACGACTTCTACGCCGTCATCCGCCCGGATGCCGCCGCCGACAGCCCGGAGCGCCAGCTCTACGACTGGCTGGACACCGAGGCCGGGCAGGCCTGCATCAAAAAGGCCGGCTATGTGCCTGCCGGCAGTGCAGCCGCCAACGGCTGAATCCCTGCCATAACCTGCACCGTTTGAATTGACACGCTTTCATCCTTCTGCTACAATAATGTCAAAGATTTGTCGAATCTTCTACAGCAGAATGCCGAAAGGACGGTCTTGTTATGGAACATCCCGCTTCGCATGTGGAAAGCCACTGGCGCACCCAGCTGCGCAACCACATCATTCAGGCGTCCAGCCTGCTGGAGATCCTGCTCTCCGGGCTGGTGCTCATTGGTCTGCTGCTCAGCGCCGTGCCGCTCATCCGGTGGATGCCCGGCCTGCTGATCGACGGCAACGAGGTGGAGATCCGCACCTTTCTGGAGCGCAGTCTGGACATCGTGATCGGTATCGAGTTCATCAAGATGCTGGCCAAGCACAGCCCCGGCAGCAGCCTGGAAGTACTGCTCTATGCTATTGCCCGCCATCTGGTGGTGGGCCATGACTCGGCGCTGGAAAACCTGCTCAGTGTGGGTGCCATCGCCCTCATCTTCATCGTGCGCAAATACTTCTTTGTGCCCGCCTTTGGTGCCCATCTGCCGGACGGCCACCTCGCTCCGGACCTTTCGCCCGCGCAAAGCGGCATCCACTGGCTGCACCCCGAACCGGAAACAGAACCGGGCGAGGACGACGAATAACCTTACAAAAAGAAAAACAGGCGGTGCCGCACAGCATTGTGTGCAGGCACCGCCTGTTTCATTGTTTGATTTTACTGTTTGCCGTGGCGGCCAAAGCGGTATTCCTTGCCGTCGCGGATGCGCTGGATGTTGGAGCGATGCATATAGATGACCATGGCAGCCATGATGACAGAGCCCACCAGACAGATGAGCAGGTCCTGTACGGCATAGCCACGCAGCAGGCAGTAGCCCAGCGTCAACAACGGATAAGCCGCCGCCATGGTCACACTGCCCAGCGACACCATACCGGTGGGCAGCAGGCAGGCCAGAAAGATCAGGGCCAGGAACGGCAGCAGCACCGGCTGGATGGCCAGAATGGCTCCACCGGCCACCAGCACGCCCTTGCCGCCCTTGAAGCCGAAATACAGGGGCTTAAGGTGGCCCACCACCGCCAGGATGGCGGCCAGATACACGCCCAGCCAGGCCGAGAGGCCAGCGTCGGCGGGCAGGAAGTGGAACAGCCAACGGCCGATGCACACGGCAGCTACCCCCTTGAGCACGTCACCGGCGGCCGTGAGGGCCGCGGCTTTCTTGCCAAAGGTGCGCAGCATGTTGGTCATACCGGCAGCGCCGCTGCCGTGGTTGCGCACGTCATCGTGATACACGAATTTGCTGATGAGGATGCCGGTGTCCACACTGCCCAGCAGGTAAGCCTGCGCAGCCGTGAGCACGGCGATGAGGATGGTTTGCATCATAACGGAACCAGGATGCCTCCTTCGGGGCGCTTACACGTCCTTGGCACCCACTTCGCCGGAGCCGCGCTCCCGCACGACCAGACGGATGGGGGTGTGTTCCAGGCCAAAGTTCTCGCGGATCTGGTTGATGAGATACCGCTGATAGCTGAAGTGGAACAGGTGTTTTGCGTTCACAAAGGCCACAAACGTGGGCGGGCGGGTGGAAGCCTGGGTCAGGTAGAAGATCTTCAGGCGGCGGCCCTTGTCACTGGGCGGCTGCATGCGGGCCGTGGCACGGGCCAGCATCTCGTTCAGCACGCCGGTGGGCACGCGGGCACCGTTCTGTGCGTCCACGTCGCGGATCAGCTGCATCAGCTTGTTCACGTTGTAGCCAGTCTGGGCCGAAATGAAGATGATGGGGGCGTAGCCCATGAAGCTGAAGTCCTCGGCATAGCCGCGGCGCTGCTGCTCCATGGTGTTGGTCTCCTTGCCTTCCACGGCGTCCCACTTGTTCACCACGATGATACAGGCCTTGCCCTGGTCATGGGCATAACCGGCCACCTTGCTGTCCTGCTCGGTAAAGCCGACGGTGGCATCCACCAGGATCAGGGCCACACGGCTGCGCTCCACGGCAGCCAGGGCGCGCACCACCATATACCGCTCCAGACCGTCGGTGATGTTGCTGCGCTTGCGCAGACCGGCGGTGTCGGTAAAGATGAACTTGCCGTAGGCATTGTCCACCGGGGTGTCGATGGCATCGCGGGTGGTACCGGCCTCATTGGCCACGATCATGCGGTTCTCGCCCAGGATGCGGTTGGTCAGGCTGGACTTGCCTACGTTGGGGCGGCCGATGATGGCCACCGGGATGCGGTCCTCTTCCACCACCGTTTCGCTGAAGTCCAGGTGCGCGCACACGGCATCCAGCAGGTCGCCGGTGCCGTGACCGTGCACGGACGAGATGGGCATCACCTCGTCAAAGCCCAGGTTGTAGAACTCGTACAGCTCCATGGGGGCCTCGCCCACCTTGTCGCACTTGTTCACGGCCAGGATGATGGGCTTGTGGCTGCGGCGCAGCATGTGGGCCACATCCTCGTCGGCAGCGGTCAGGCCGTCGCGCACATCCACTACCATGATGATGCAGTCGGCAGTGTCAATGGCGATCTGGGCCTGCTCGCGCATATGGGCCAGAATGCCCTCGGTAGCCTTGGGCTCAATGCCGCCGGTGTCCACCAGCAAAAATTCGTGGCCGTTCCACTCGCAGTTGGCAAAGATTCGGTCGCGGGTGATGCCCGGGGTATCTTCCACGATGGCCAGACGCTGGCCGCACAGTTTGTTGAACAGGGTAGACTTGCCCACGTTGGGGCGGCCCACCACTGCTACGATCGGTTTGCTCATGGGGGTTCCTCCTTTCTTGTAGCAAGACCCTCTCAGTCACGGCTCACGTCGTGCCAGCTCTCCCGAAAGGGAGAGCTTTTTGATGCGTTGCGGGAAAGCAGCTCAGACCTCGCCCTTCGGGAGAGGCGGCATTGCGCAGCGATGACGGAGAGGGTTCTTTTTTATCGCTTTCTTCTTGCGATGTGCAGTCCGCTGCGCAGCAGGGCGCGGGCCTCGTCGCCGCCGCCCACGGGCAGCACCTCGACCTTCACGCCCAGACGCTCGCCCAGCTGGGTGATCGTCACATCGTCCAAAAAGGTATCTTTCTCTTCGCGCAGCATCACAGCGGGCACGCCCAGCGTACCGCTGGTCAGTTTGCCCTCACACTGGGCGATGATGTCGGTGGCCGTTACAAGGCCCGCCACGCCCACGTTGCCGCCAAAGAACTTGTTCCGGATGGGGTGCACGGTCACCTCGATCATGGGGTACTGGCGGTGCAGCTCTTCCATCATCTCAATGATGAGGGGGGCTGCCATGGTGCCGGTGACCACATCCAGCTTTTTGGTGCCGTAAATGCGGTGGGGCTTGTCCAGTTCGGCCAGAAATTCCTGCCGGAACAGGCTCATCATGCCCACGCCGTTTTCCAGCTGGTCGTAGTCCTCGTAGAATTCCGGGTCCGGGATGGGACGCCCGGCCTTGAGATACCACTCATCGCTGGGGTAGATGATGCGCTTGCCGTGGCGGCGCTTGCACTCGTCGCCGAATTCTTCCAGAATGTCGATGACGGCGGCGCTGGTCTCGGCGTCGTAAGGGATCTGTTTGAACAGATTCTGACGGTAATCCGTCACACCGCAGGGCACCGCCGCCACGCTCTGCACCATAGGGGTCAGCTCCAGCAGATCGGTCAGGGTGCGGCGCAGCTCGTCGCCGTCGTTGATGCCGCGGCACAGCACCAGCTGGCAGTTCACGGCAATGCCGCCCTGCACCAACCGGGGCAGGTACTTGAGCACCTCGCCGCCGCGCTTGTTGGCCAGCATCCGCACGCGGAGCTGGGGGTTGGTGGTGTGCACCGAAATGTTGATGGGCGAGATGTGCATCTTGATGATGCGTTCGATCTCATGGTCCTGCATGTTGGTCATGGTGATGTAGTTGCCGAACAAAAAGCTCAGGCGCTCGTCATCATCCTTGAAATACAGGCTCTCGCGCATGCCGGGGGGCAGCTGGTCGATGAAGCAGAACATGCAGTGGTTGGAGCAGGAGTGCTTCTGGTCGCCCAGATAGGTCTTGAAGTCACAGCCAAAGGGTCCGCGCTCCGTGCGCTGCACATTCCATTCCCGGATGCCGTCGGCCACCTTTGCTTTCAGGTGAAAGCTGGAGCTGTCGGTATAAAAATCGTAATCCAGCGAGTCGTTCAGCTCGTTTTCATCCACGGCCAGCAGCTCGTCACCGGGCGCAAGGCCCAGCGCCTCGGCTTCGCTGCCCGGTTCCACACGCTCAATTTTGATCGCCAACGCATCCACCTCCTTTGTTCAGACAGAACAAGAAGGGGAAGGCATCGCGCCCTCCCCTTCTGTACATAACACCATTATGCC
>UMAY01001188.1_pt1 | contig 11255 bp, 11 predicted proteins | sample 1963831 | NCBI WGS metagenome assembly UMAY01 (sample SAMEA4835928, study PRJEB28245) | human gut metagenome | biome: gut microbiome; material: fecal sample | place: Denmark | collected 2008 | reverse complement strand
CTCATAAGAAACTCCTTTCGTATGCCTTGTGGTTTATATGGCATCTCCCTGTTACTATTAATAATACCAGAAAATGGTATCTTTGGAAAGGAGAGCACTAAGGAGTGATTATAGCATAGATACAGAATTTGTCAAATTGTGATTTAAATTCTTCCTTCCTTAAACTCACGCATCATCTCATTTGTCAGACTAAAATCATTTGGTTGTAATTCGATCTCATCTCGTGTTTTCCATTCTGCAAGTTTCAATTCAGAAGCATCCATATGAATGTCGGTATCACCATCAACTTCACAGTAGAATCCAGCAAGCAGATCATCAACAACACCCCAAGGCTGGGATTTGTAATACTGAATATTTTTTACACGAAGTCCAGCTTCTTCCATAACTTCACGTGAGACTGTCTCTTCCAGAGTTTCCCCGATCTCTGTAAATCCGGCGATCAGGGCGAATGGAGTAAATCCCTTGCGGTATTTGGTAAGAAGAAGTTTATCATCATTTTTAACCCCGACAATGACTGCAGGTACGATTCTTGGATAGATCAGATGGCCACAGGAAGGACATTTTAAGGCACGTTCTGTAGAAGAATGGATAGTTTCATGACCACAGCAGCCACAGAAACGATTGGTACGGTACCAGTTATAAAGATGCAGACCTGTGATCGCAGCAAAAGTACGGTATTTTGGACCGATCTGCTGATTGCGGAGATCACGTACCGTACAGAAGTTATAACCTTCAGGAATCTCTTCAGGATCTTTATTTAATAAGAAGTAATCATCATCGTCAACAGAAAAAAGATAAGTAAGAGTATCTTCTGTAACATGAGCATCATTTACAAAATCACTTAGGCGGGGAAAAGATAAAAATAAATTCTCTTCATTTAAAAGAGTAGGCCTTGCAAGTTTTCTGCCATCTCCAGTACGGATCATTTCATCAGGCAAAAAGAGATTCTCCTGCCCCATTTCTTCCAGATCAGATTTCTTTAATAAACGATGAAGAAGTCCATCCTTTGTGAAATATAAAATGATACTGTCAGCATCAGGTTTTTTGGCTGGATCGTAGTGATTGTCTAATTTATGAGGGTAAATATCTTGAATCATAGTTGGTTGTTCCATTCCTTTCTATATATAGTAAATAAAAAACAATATTATCATATCAGAATCATGTAAAAAATCCTAGATAAAAACTAAGTAAAGACAAAACGAAACAGAAGTGATATACTATCTAAGTAAGTGAAAGATATATACAATTAAAGGTAGGATCACATATGAGTAAGTTATGTAGTTGTATTGTTCCATGTTTTAATGAAGAGGAAGTAATTCCGCTTTATTATGAGGAGATGCAGAAAGTAAGGAAACAAGAAGAAGGGAAAATTGACTTTGAGATTATCTTTATCGATGATGGAAGTAAAGATAAGACATTAGAAGTTATAAAGAAATTAAGCGAACAGGATGAATGTATTCATTATGTATCATTTTCCAGGAACTTCGGAAAAGAAGCTGCGATGTATGCAGGATTTGAACATGCCAATGGTGAATATGTTGTGACAATGGATGTTGATCTTCAAGATCCGCCACATTTAATTCCAGAGATGATCCGATGCATCGAGGAAGAAGGATATGATAGTGTGGCAACAAGACGTGTTACAAGAAAGGGAGAACCACCGATCCGCTCATTTTTCGCAAGACGTTTTTATGGATTGATCAATAAGATCTCTGATGCTGATATCGTAGATGGAGCCAGAGATTTTCGTATGATGAAGAGAGATATGGTTAACGCAATCCTTTCCATGCCAGAATATAACCGATTTACAAAAGGTATCTTTGGATGGGTAGGATTTAAAACAAAATGGATTGAATTTGAGAATGTAGAACGTGCAGCAGGAGAGACAAAGTGGTCATTCTGGAAATTATTCCGATATGCATTAGAAGGAATCATTGCATTCTCCACAGTGCCGCTTACGATCGTATCACTGATCGGAGTGGTCGTTTGTATCATCGCATTTTTATTCCTGTTGTTTGTTGTCATAAGAGCAGTAATATTTGGAGATCCGGTCGCAGGATGGCCGTCATTGATCTGTGTTATTAGTTTCTTAAGTGGAATTCAGTTACTTGGAATCGGAGTTGTAGGAATGTATTTGTCTAAGACATATTTAGAGACAAAGAAACGTCCGATCTACATTAAAAAAGAAAGTAAATAAGATACGAAATATTCTTCTTTTATGAGATATATATAAAGGAAGAATATTTTTTTTCTCTTTTTAGCAAAAAATGACCAATTGTACAAAAAATAAAAATGACCAACGTTCAATAAATAGTTGACTTTTATCAAGAAAGTGCATATAATAACGAATGATTTAAGGAGAAGAAACCTCTTTGATAGTAACAATAATGCAAGGAAGGAGCAGCTGTGATCATGTTAAAAAGAGAATGGCAGAAAATTTTAAAGAACCCCTGGATGATTATCATTTTGATCGCGATCATTACGATTCCTGCAATTTATACATCTGTATTCCTTGGATCTATGTGGGATCCATACGGAGATGCAGACGAATTACCAGTAGCAGTGATAAATCACGATAAGAAGGTAAAATACGAGGGTAAGACATTACAAGTTGGTGATGATCTGGTGAAGAATCTGAAAGATTCAGGATCACTTGATTTTCGTTTTGTAAGTGATAAGAAAGCAAAAGAAGGATTAGAGAGTGGAGAATATTATATGATCATTTCCATTCCAGAAGACTTCTCAAAGAATGCAACAACATTAATGGATAAGAATCCAAAACAGATGAAACTGATATACAAGACAAATCCAGGTACAAACTATGTAGCATCCAAGATGGATGATAGTGCTATGGCGAAGATTGAAAAGTCGGTCAGAGAAAAAGTAACAGAAACTTATGTAAAAACAGTATTTGCTCAGATCAAAACTGCAGGCTCTGGGTTCCAGGAAGCAGCCGATGGATCAGGAAAGATTGAAAGTGGAGCGAAGAAACTGAAAGCTGGAAATGACACAATTGAGCAGAATTTAAACAAACTCGCATCCAGCACATTAATATTCCAGAATGGAGCTAAATCACTTTCTGTAGGATTAAAAGCATATACAGATGGTGTGGTCAAAGTTGACAGCGGAGCAAAATCATTAAAATCTGGAACAAAGACATTAAAAGACGGAGTTGCACAGCTTTCAAGCGGGGCAACACAGTTATCAACGGGTTCTAAATCATTAAAGATTGGAATCGCACAGTATACAAACGGTGTTAGCACAGCACAGGCTGGAAGCAAACAGCTTGTTGCTAATAATACAGCATTAACATCAGGAGTAGACCAGTTATCAGAGGGAATTAAAAGTGGAACTGCACAGTTAAAAGAAGGAACAGGATCTTTAACAACTGGAATTGATGGAGTATTAAAGGCAGCGAAACAGTCTTCAGACCTGATTGGAGAACAACTTCCAGAATCAACCGATATTCAGCAGTTAAGTGCTGGAATGACTCAGTTAAATGCTGGTATTCAGAAATTAAATCAATCATTGAATGGAAGTGCAGCAACAACACAGTCAACAAAAACTACAACAACAACAGTAGACAATACAGACAGTAAAAAAGCGGCAGAAAGTGCAGCAGCTGTAAAAGAAAAAGTTAACACATTACAGAGTAAAGTAAGTAAATTAAAAAATTCTTCTGCATTAAGCAAGTTATCCGATGAAGAAAAGGAACAGCTTTTATCAGAGATTGGTGAAGTTGAAAGTGCAGCATCTGATGTAGAAGAAGATGTAGATGAAACATATACAAATGCACAGAAAGCATCTCAGGAAAAAGCAACTACAACAACAAAAGTAAGTACACAGTCTGCTTCTTCAGATGAAACATTAGCCGCAGTAAAACAACAGGTATCAGCGTTAGCATCAAGTTCTGAAAAAGTATTGCCAAAAGGTTCACAGGCAGTAACTTCAATGTATTCAGGATTAGACAAGCATGGAAAAACTCCAGAAACAATGGGAATGATACAGGCATTGACAGCGTTAAAGAGTGGTTCTTCACAGGTAGATACAGGAATTTCAACATTAGAATCTGGACTTAGTACAGGTACAGGACAATTAAAGATTGGAATTGCAAATTACACAGCAGGCGTAAGCAGCTTAAATACAGGACTTACAACATTAAAGAATAATTCCAAAGCATTAAACAGCGGAGCAAAACAGCTCAACAATGGAATCAACCAAGTAAGCTCAAATCTTCCAACATTTATGTCAGGAACAACACAGCTTTATAATGGAACAAAAACATTGAAAAAAGGAACAGCAACTTTAGTTGCAAACAACAATACATTAAACAGCGGAGCCGGACAGTTAGCATCTGGAGCCGGACAGATCGCAGATGGATCAAGCAAACTTGCAGCAGGATCTACAACTTTAGGAAATGGAATCGGAACTTTACAAAGTGGAAGTAAGACATTAAAAGATTCCTTACAGAAGGGAGCAGATCAGGTTAATAGTATTAAAGCTACAAACAAGACAAGCAAGATGTTTGCAGTACCAGTCAAAGCTAAGAATGTAGAATACTCACATGTTGACAACAATGGGCACGCAATGGCACCTTACATGATGTCTGTTGGATTATTCGTAGCATGTATGGCATTTACATTAATGTATCCTTTGATGGAGAAAAACGAAGAAGTTAAGAGTGGACTTCAGTGGTGGTTAAGCAAAGTCACAGTTATGGCAGCAGTGTCAATTGTTCAGGCAGTGATCATGGTAGCAGTTCTGATGGGGATCAATGGACTGGAACCACATTATGTAGGAAAGACATTTGGAATGGCAGTTTTAGCATCTATGGCATTTATGTCATTGATCTGCTTTGGAGAAATGTTATTAAATCGTGTCGGAAGTTTCGTCATGTTAGTATTCATGGTCGTACAGTTAGGTGCAGCCGGAGGAACATATCCATTGGATATGGCACCACACTTCTACACAGTATTACACAAATATATGCCATTCAGCTACACAGTACACGCATTTCGTCATACACTATCCATGGATGGACAGATCGGACAGGATGTCGCAGTATTCGTTGGAATCTTAGTTGTGTCTACATTAGCAACAATCATCTTCTACCGTTTCAGAATGAAGAAACAGGTTGGAGGAACATTAGAACCTAATGGAGCACCACAACATTAAAGAAAGTGAGCAGTTAGCGTTATTAAGTCTTAGTGATGTGACAATGACAGAAGGAGAAAGCAAGAAGAAATCTTCTATCAAGATTAAGATTGCCAAAGGTGAAGTAAAGAAGATCAAGATTAAATAATCAAAAATAAATAAGTTATTAGGTTATTAGGAAAAGGACAGCGATCAATGTGATCAGCAGTCCTTTTCCTTCTTGTTGATATATGTTTAATATTTTCATATTATGCATTTCCAATAATTGAAAGGCAAAAAAAGAAATGCTATACTGATTTTAAAAGAATTAAAAATATATAAGGGGGACAAACTAGATGTCAATGCCAGAGAACATTGAGAATACAGAGGAATTAGTTAATACAATAAAAGGTCAGATCGCAGACAAAGAAAAAGAAATACAGGAGAATTTTACAAAACTTGGAGAAGTATATTATGTAAAATACGCAAAAAATCCAGATGGAGATTTTTCTGAACTATGTCAGGAAATTGAAAACCAGTATCAGGAGATCAATCAGATGGAACAACAGATTCTTGATCTGACATTAGAAGACCCAAAAATCTGTCCACAGTGCGGAACAAAGAACGCAAAAGACAGTCTGTTTTGTGGAGAATGTGGATGTAAATTACCAGAAGAAAAGGAAGAACAAGAAGAGAATATCTGTCCAAATTGCGGTGGTACGTTAAGAGAAGGAGATAGATTCTGTAGAAGCTGCGGTGCTAAAGTAGTAGTAGAAGAACAGGAAATACAGCCAGCACAACCAGAACCAAGACATTGCAAAAACTGCGGAGCACTTTTAGAAGAAGATGCGATATTCTGTATTTACTGTGGAACGAAAAATAATTAAGGAGGACAGAGATGTATTGCAAGAAGTGTGGAACCAAAAATAAAGATGATGCAAGATTCTGTGCAAACTGTGGAGAGAAACTGGTAATACCGTCACAGCAACAGGCAAAACAGCAGCCATCACAACCCAAACAGCAGATCTACACAGAACCTCAAAATGAACCAAAACGATCATCAAAAAGCTGGATCATTGCTTTCGCATGCGTGATCGTTGTCGTTGTTGTAATATTTGGATTCCAATATTTTAAATCAGAAGACAAAAAAGAAGCTACAGCAACAACCGAGAACAAAACATCAGCAAAAACAACGGAAAAGAAAGCAACAAAAAATAACGCAGGAGAAGATGTAGCCGATGCCAAGGATAGCACAGAGAAATCACAAGTATTATCCTACACAGACAACGAAGACATGGATTTATCCGCATGCACAGACAGCGATGATTATCAGTATGTAAGCAGCGAGGACAACTCATTTGAATTCGCCTATCCAAAATACCTGTTTAACCGCAGTTATGTAAATAAAACAGGAAATCAATACACATTAGAATACGCAAACAGTGATAAAGCAGATGATTACGAGATCAAAGCAGTTATTTCATCACAAAAAGCAGGATCAGGAAATGCAGTAAAAAGCGTTCAGAAATTATACAAACAAAAGAAAAAATCCATAAAGAACGTCACATACGCATACCCACAAGGCGGCAAAACACCAAAACTATATCAAGGTAAATCAAGCATGATCGTCATGGGATATTTAGACAGCGACAAAACAAAATGTGAATATGTACTGCTCACAAGCGATGGAAAAAAAGATTACATGATGCAGATCAATTTCTTTGATTCAGATTATAAAGATGAATATAAAGAGATCAATTATGTAGTGGATTGTATGTATCGTGGATGCTCATTTACGAATTCTACATATCAGATGAGAACATTTGATCAGTTTAGGGAAGACGATATGGGAGTTAAGAAGTAAAAAATCTGTTTTGCGATTGTAGGCTTTCGTATATGTGACGGACATAAGATTAAAGGAACTTATGAACACCGATTTGATGAATATTCCACCAATAATTTCCGTCATCAACCACAAATTAAAATTTCTCCATCTGCTTCAATTCCGGCAACACAGTACAAAGCATCGTAACAAAGCAAAGCCCTCCACCGATCACATTAGAAACAGGCTCTGCCAAAAACACTCCAGAAGTTCCCATATGTAACACATAAGGCATAAAATAGGTCAAGGGAACAACAATAACCACCTTACGAAGCAATGAGAAAAAGATGGCATGTTTCTTCTTATTTAATGATTTAAACACCGTCTGTCCAATATACTGCAGATCCATAAAGATAAATGCAGCAAAATACTGATTCAATGCAGGAATGGAATCTTTCACAAGTGCAGCATCGGAGCTGAATACACGGATCAATGCACCAGGAGCTAAAATGATGACACTCCACATAACGGCTGTATAGCATAAAATCATAGAGCCTATAACGATCATTGCTTTCCGTACTCTGGCTGGGCGTCTGGCACCATAGTTGTAGCTTAGAATTGGAGATCCACCCTCGTTCATAGCGTAGATCGGTGTTTCTACCAACTGTCTTACACTGGAGATGATTGTCATAACAGAAATATAAATATCTCCTCCAGTGACAGAAAGTACATTGTTGCAGACAATACTTACCAGACTGTTTGTTAACTGCATGATGAAACCAGCAGTTCCAAGACTGATGATATTTTTGGCGTAACCGATACTCTCTGAAAATTCATGTTTCTTAAGAAAACGTACTTTTAATTCTGCTTTTTTTGTAAGAAAGAATAACACAAAAGAAGCAGACAGACATTGAGAGATCACAGTAGCGATCGCAGCACCTCGTACACCCAGTCCAAATACAAAAATAAACAATGGATCGAGCAGCAGATTGGCAACGGCACCGATCGCAACGGAAAGCATACCAGTTGTTGAATAACCCTGAGCATTAATAAACGGATTCATTCCAATCGCGATCATCGATGGCAGTGTACCGATCAGATAGATCATCATATAAGGAAAAGCATACACGAGAGCATCACGGGAAGCTCCGAATAATATTAAAAGTGGGCGTGCAAAGAAAAGCCCGATCATCATCAATACGACAGCACTAAAACAAACCATGGTAAATGAAGTATTCATGATATGAACAGCCTGCTTATTTTTCTTTTGACCTCTACTGATAGAAAATAACGGAGCACCACCGCTTCCAAACAGGTTGGCGAAAGCAGTGATAATTACAACCACCGGAAAACAAAGTCCAACAGCACCAAGGGCAGCAGTTCCGACATGTGGGATTCGTGCGATATAGATACGATCGACGATGTTATATAATAAGTTTAAAATCTGAGCAACAAGCATAGGGAGTGCTGCCGCAAAGATATTCTTAGTGACTGATCCATTTTCAAAATCAATTCGTTTCATTTTTTTGATCATCTCTTTCTATTTCGTTATGATTTTAGTATAATACGACTTGATTTATACGTAAAATAAAGATCAAGGTAACTAAACACAGAGATTAGTTACCTTGATGAAAAGATTGATTATTTCATATTTTTATAAATGTCATAAATATCTTCGTTATCTTGCTGTAAATGTTCCTTTACGCAGTCATATAGTATTTGAATGCTTTCAGGGGTTTCCTCAAGTTCATCTGCAATTTGAATCAAATTTTTTGATTTTGTTTGATTCATGAGTTTCTCCTTTCATTGTATATTGAAATGCGGTTTACATCAAGTATTAATATAGAAAACTTGATGTAAAATCTAAGAAATGAAATATTTATAGAGAACAGATTGAGATGTGATCATAGAAATATAGGAGATTCACATGTTCTGTAAAATATTTACATGGAATAAGTACAAACAGCATTAGCACAGATAGAAGTTAAGAAATATGATGCAGAACTTTTAGAATTAGGAGTAAGCAAAGAACATATCAGACACTATGGATTTGCATTTGAAGGGAAGATTTAATTTTTAAGTCATGAATGGCGGTTCTCCTTTTACAGGGAGTTCTAGCCCTGATTACATAGATACTTTCTTTTATTAGGAAAATCTGACTGAAAGGGGACTTGAAATTATGCTAACCATAACAGACTTAATCGCAGGGATTTCACTGTGTGCGACTTTTTATAGTCTTGGTTATGTGCATGGAAAGCATGATGCCAAGACAGAAAATTAACCTCCAAAAATTAATAATGATAAACTTTCCTTCGGCTCCGTAAAAAATAAACCGTAACAATTAAAGTCAACATCTCCGCTACAACAACTCCCATCCAAATTCCATTCAATCCAAGTATAAGTGGCAGCAGCAGAATACATCCAATCTGAAACAACAAAGTTCGAAGAAAAGCAATGATCCCAGAAACAACTCCATTATTCAAAGCCGTAAAGAAAGAAGAAGCCCAGATATTAAATCCATTGATCAAGAATACGAGAGCATACAATCTAAATCCATGTAATGTCATAGCAAATAGATCCGCATCATATCCAACAAAGAGATTAATTAACGGATGAGCAAAAAACTCAGAGATCAAAGTCAGGAAAACTCCAGTTCCGGCAATTAATGATAAACTTTTCTTCAACATATTTTTCAATTCCGAATGATTTCCAGCGCCATAATTATAACTGGTGATCGGTGCGCTTCCCATGGAATATCCAAGGAAGATTGCAGCAAAGATAAAGTTTGCATACATGATAACTCCATAAGCCGCAACACCATCCGCACCAGCAAGGCGCATTAACTGTGTATTATAAAGCATATTTACAATGGAAGAAGAAGCATTTGTCATAAATTCCGAAGAACCATTTAAACAGGTCTTTAATAAAATATCTTTTCTCCAGACAGGTTTCACAAGGCGAAGACGGCTGCTGTTATGTTTGCGGGCAAAATAGATTAATGGCACAAGTCCACCAACATATTCACCCATTGCAGTTGCAACCGCAGCACCAGCAACACCATAATGCATAACTCCGATAAAAAGATAGTCAAATACAATATTAATCACACCAGAGATCAAAGACATGCGAAGACTGTAAGAAGGTTTCTCGGCAGTAATAAAGAAGTTATAAAAGATCGTCTGCATCATAAACATCGGCTGTGATACAAACATGATACGGCCATAAGTTGCTGCATATTCAAGCAACTGTCCACGAGCACCAAGCACCATACAGATCTGACGGATAAATATAAACCCAAAGACAGATAAGATCGTAGCTCCGATCAAGGCAGTAAAGATCAGCATAGAGAAATATTCATTTGCTTTCTCTTCTTTCCCTTCACCAAGTGTTTTTGCAACGATCGCACTTCCACCAGAACCGATCATAAATCCGATTGCCCCGACACCCATTGCAACAGGCAAGATCAGATTGACTGCGGCGAAAGCAGTTTTCCCAGCGAAATTGGAAATAAATAATCCATCAATGATACTATACATTGAAGTACAGATCATCATAATGATCGATGGAAATACAAAACGAATCAGACGTTTGTAAGTAAAATGATCCGATAACTGAATCTTCATGATAAACTAAATCTCCTTTTCCTCTAAGATATATTGTTTCATATTTTCCTTTAAAATCTGGATATATTTTCTTGTAAGAGAAAGCAATAGCTTACACTCGGAAGGTTCCATTGCTGCAAATGTTGCATTTTCCATGTCAAAGACAGGGCCGATATGTTCTTCAGAAAATTTTCGTCCAAACTCTGTAAAGAATAAATGAATATCTCTTCCAGCTCCTGATCTGCGGGTTAAAAATCCTTTATTTTCCAGAGACTTCACAGAAGAATTTATCGTTTGTTTTGAGATAGAGTAAAGTTTGCAGATATCTTTCTGAGAACATCCATCTCCAAGTTCTAACAGACAATATAAGATGAGAAATGCAGAATCTGTAAGATGCATGGAAAGAGCAATTTCATGGTAGACATCATCGATCATCTTATAGAGAGAATCAAATTCTTTTAAGGTACGATTTTGTTTTGATTTCATAGTAAATTCCTTTCTTGAAATATAGTAATAATATATAGTCCGAAATCAGACTAGAAAATTATAATAATTATAGTCCGAAATCAGACTTGTGTCAATTGCTATTTCACGGAAAATCACTTTACGAGGTCAATTGAATCGGTTAAAATAAAGAGTCAGAGAATAATATATAACCTAAGAAGGAAGTTAGATCAAAGAAGGAAGTTACATATGAA
>UMAY01005458.1_pt1 | contig 11423 bp, 9 predicted proteins | sample 1963831 | NCBI WGS metagenome assembly UMAY01 (sample SAMEA4835928, study PRJEB28245) | human gut metagenome | biome: gut microbiome; material: fecal sample | place: Denmark | collected 2008 | reverse complement strand
CCTGCCGATGCTAAGATTGTCCGCTCATGTTCTACAGGTTATGGTGAGGCTTTAATTAAGGCTGCACTGCTTTTAGATGAAGGTGAGGTTGAAACTGTTGCCCATTATTATGCTGCAGCATTTTTTGAGCCACAGGTTGACTGCATTTTAGATATTGGCGGTCAGGATATGAAATGTATCAAAATAAAGAATAATTCTGTTGACAGCGTTCAGTTAAATGAAGCCTGCTCATCAGGCTGCGGTTCTTTCATTGAAACCTTTGCCAAGTCATTAAATTACAGTGTACAGGATTTTGCAAAGGAAGCCTTGTTTGCTTCTAATCCTACTGATTTGGGAACGAGATGTACCGTATTTATGAATTCAAATGTTAAGCAGGCCCAAAAGGAAGGTGCCAGTGTTGCCGATATTTCAGCAGGGCTTGCTTATTCCGTAATAAAAAATGCTTTGTATAAGGTTATTAAAATTACTGATGCTAAAGACCTGGGACGTAAAATCGTAGTTCAGGGTGGTACTTTCTACAATAATGCCGTCCTTAGAGCTTTTGAGAAGGTTGCCGACTGTAAGGCTATCAGACCTGATATTGCAGGTATTATGGGTGCTTTCGGTGCTGCCCTTATTGCAAGAGAACGTTACAAAGGTGAAGAAACAACCATGCTCAATTTGTCACAGCTTGAAGCTTTTTCTTATGAAACTTCCATGACGAGATGTAAAGGTTGTACCAATTCATGTCTTTTAACAATTAATAAGTTTTCCGACGGTCGTCGTTTCATAAGTGGTAACAGATGTGAAAAGGGTATCGGCGGTCAGAAAAACAAGGAAAACATTCCTAACCTTTTTGAATATAAGATGCACAGAATATTTGATTACGAACCTCTTGATGCTGACAAGGCTCCACGGGGTGTAGTTGGTATTCCACGTGTTTTAAATATGTATGAGAATTTTCCATTTTGGGCAACATTCTTCAAAAATTTAGGATTTAGTGTTATGCTTTCACCTGTTTCATCCCATAAGATTTATGAAATGGGAATTGAATCCATTCCTAGTGAATCAGAGTGTTATCCGGCGAAACTTGCTCATGGTCATATTGCATGGTTGCTTCAAAACGGAGCTAAATTTATTTTCTATCCTTGTATTCCGTACGAGAGAAATGAAACTCCTGATGCCAACAATCATTACAATTGTCCAATTGTTACATCCTATGCAGAAAATATAAAAAATAATGTTGAGGAATTAAATGACCCTGACATTAATTTTATGAATCCTTTTATGGCACTGACTAATGAGGATACCATCACTTCACGATTAGTTGAGGAATTTACCAAGGCATTTGGCATTAGTGAGGCAGATATTAAGAATGCTGCTCATCTGGCATGGGAGGAATTACTTGCTTCTAGATCTGATATGGCTAAAAAGGGTGAAGAAACATTAAAGTATATGGAAGAAACAGGCAAACGTGGCATTGTTCTTGCCGGTCGTCCATATCACATCGACCCGGAAATCAACCATGGTATTCCTGAAATGATTAATTCCTATGGCCTTGCAGTTTTAACTGAGGATTCCATTTCACATTTAGCTGATGTGGAAAGACCTTTAATCGTATCTGATCAGTGGATGTATCATTCAAGACTTTACAAAGCTGCCAACTATGTTAAGACCCGTGATGATTTGGATTTAGTTCAGCTTAACAGTTTCGGATGTGGTCTTGATGCTGTAACTACTGACTGTGTCAGTGACATATTGACTAAGTCAGGAAAAATATATACTGTTTTAAAAATTGACGAAGTAAACAATCTAGGTGCTGCAAGAATCAGAATCCGTTCTCTTCTTGCTGCTATCAGAGTTCGCAGTGAAAATCATTTTGAGAGAACAATTCAGCCTTCATCAATTAACAAGGTTGAATTTACAAAGCAGATGTATGATGACAAATATACTATTCTTTGTCCTCAGATGAGTCCTATTCACTTCAAAATGCTTGAATCCGCCCTTAATTCATGTGGATACAATTTTGAAGTAATGCCAAGTAACAAGTCCTGTATTGATGTAGGGCTTAAATATGTTAATAATGATGCCTGCTATCCTTCACTTATTGTTGTTGGACAGATTATGGAAGCGTTGCTTTCAGGTAAATATGATTTGAATAAGACAGCGGTTATTATCACCCAGACCGGTGGTGGCTGTCGTGCTACAAACTATATTGGTTTCATTAGGCGTGCATTGGAAAAAGCCGGCATGGGTCATATTCCTGTTTTGTCCTTAAGCTTTACGGGAATTGAAACTAACAGTGGATTTAAGATTACTCCTCTCTTTGCCGTAAAAGCAGTTGAAGCTGCCATGTATGGTGATTTGTTTATGAGAGTTGTATATCACACCCGTCCATATGAAGTAAACGCAGGTGAAACTGACGCCCTTCATAAAAAATGGGAATATAAATTATGTAAAGAGTTATCCGATAAACATTTTGGCATTCATCGTTTCCGCAAGAATATGAAGAAAATTGTTGAGGAATTTGATGCCATACCTGTCATGGATATCAAAAAGCCAAGAGTTGGTATTGTAGGTGAAATTTTAGTTAAGTTCTCTCCTACTGCCAACAATGATTTGGTTAACTTACTTGAAGCTGAAGGTGCTGAGGCTGTTATGCCTGACCTTGTGGATTTCTTCCTTTACGGATTTAGAAATGCTACATTTAAGTATGAAAAGTTAGGCTTTAGCAAAAAATCTGTTTACATTAATAATTTAGGTATTAAAGCTCTGGAATGGATGAGAGGCTCTGCCAAGAAGGCTCTTATTAAGAGTAAACATTTCACTCCTACTTCTGATATTTGGGAAATGAGTGAAATGGCAGAAAAGGTTGTTTCCATTGGTAACCAAACCGGTGAAGGTTGGTTCCTGACAGGTGAAATGCTTCACCTTATTCATGATGGTGTACCTAATATTATTTGTACCCAGCCATTTGCCTGCCTGCCAAACCATATTGTAGGTAAAGGTGTTATTAAAAAGCTTCGTGCCATGAATCCTGATGCTAATATTGTAGCTGTGGATTATGACCCTGGTGCCAGCGAAGTAAACCAGCTTAACCGAATCAAGTTAATGCTTGCTACAGCTAACAAGCGCTTAAAAAGCCAGGAAAAAACGGAAAAAGGCAAAGTTAAGTAAGTTCCGGTAGGAATGTTTTTAGGGTGAGCACGATTTTGTGAATATATGTTTGATGTTTTTAATCTTATAGCTGTGGATTTTGATGTTTTTTAAATTTTGTGGCTGTGGAATTAGTGATTTCTCTGCAACATTCTAGCGCAAATTGTCTCTTTTTCGGCTTGTAACAAAGCAAATCGCATAAAAAAGCAGATTTTTCTATTACACATAGAACAATCTGCTTTTTACTTATAATTATATTTATTTATAACTAACTTCTCTACAATTTTGTATTTCCAATACTCAAACTCATGATTTTCATAATTAATATATCATTCCCTATATATTCTCAATCTGCCAGTCTATCGGCTCCACCCCATTGGCTACCAAAAATTCATTTGCCTTGCTAAAGTGTTTGCATCCAAAGAATCCACGATATGCAGACAACGGACTTGGATGTGGTGCTTCTAAAATTAAATGCTTAGGATTGGTAAGCATTGCCTTCTTACGTCTTGCAGGTGTTCCCCACAGAAAATATACAATAGGTCTGTCCTGTGCATTTACAGCCTGTATAACTGCATCTGTAAACATTTCCCAGCCATGTCCCTGATGGGAATTTGCCTGATGTGCCCTGACAGTTAAAACAGTGTTTAACAGCAAAACACCCTGGTCAGCCCATTTTTTTAAATATCCGTTATTAGGGATATAACATCCCAAGTCATCATGCAATTCCTTATAAATATTTACAAGTGATGGAGGAATGTCATTTCCCGGCAATACTGAAAAAGACAAACCATGGGCCTGATTAACATTATGATACGGATCCTGCCCCAACAGTAAAACTTTCACATCCTTAAGTGGTGTGAAATGAAATGCGTTAAAAATATCATCCGCCGGTGGGTACACTATTGTCTTACTATATTCGTCCCTTACGAAATTATATAAATCTTTATAATATGGCTTTCTAAATTCCATAGATAAGGGGTCTACCCAGTCATTAGTAATCATTCCCATATTTCTATCTCCTTATATCTAATTTCAAAACAATTTTTCCATTTTCATGTCAGATTTCCGGAATTTTAATGCTTATCTTTGTATCTGACCAAAACAATTATTAATACCTATTTTTCTAAAATTTCGTTAATAAACAATCTGTCATTAAAAACCTGTACTGCTCTTTTATCTATTTCCAATTCAAAATGTTTTGAAGTAAGCATTTCCCCATCCACATTAAATGTGTAAGGTTCCTCACAATCTACCGTAATCTTTGAATCTTTATATTTCTTAATAGCCTTGTCATTTTCATGTTTTCCCCGGATTAATTTTAAAAGCACAGGCAATATTTTAATCTTAGACATTTTTTCCACAACATAAATATCAAACATTCCATCATCTAATATGGCATGAGGAGCAATTCTAAAACCTCCGCCATAATATTGTCCGTTGCACACAGCAAAAATAGTGCAATAATTACTTACCGTTGTTTCGCCCATTGATATCGTAAGTTTCTTAAATTTGTACTTAAAATAAGTGTATACAAGACTTACATTATATCTCTGACTTACCGGAACCCATTTTTTATTCCGAATTACTGACACATTATTTGCCACATCTGCATCCAGTCCCACACATGCTAAATTAATAAAATAATGGCTGTTAATTTTGCCTAAATCAATGTAATGAATTCCTGACTCAAAATTTCTTAATGTCTTATCAAAATCATTTCCACTACCTGTAGGTATATTCCCAAGAATCTTATTTTTTGAGCCTACAATACCGTTTAAAACCTCGTTAAGACTTCCGTCACCACCAACTGAAAAAATTACACACTCTTCGTCAGGAATCTGAGATGCCATTTTCTTTGCCTCGCCTTTCCTTGATGTGTATATAATTTCATAAGGAATTTCCCTTACAATACAGGCTTCCCTTATGTTTTTTTCAATTCGGCTCTTATCTATTTTTCCACTTTTAGGATTAATAATAAAATAATACTTCATGATTTTTCTGCTGTATAACCTAAAATTATCAGATTCTCACAGACACTCCTTTTTCATCAAGATAATGCTTCAAATCCATTATTTCCAATTCCTTATAATGAAACAGCGATGCTGCCAATGCTGCATCTGCATGACCTGTAGTAAGAGCATCATAAAAGTGCTCCTTACTTCCGGCACCACCTGATGCAATAACCGGAATAGAAACATTATCTGCAATAATTTTTGTCAGTTCAATATCATAACCTTTTTTTACTCCATCACAGTCCATACTTGTTAGGAGAATTTCCCCTGCGCCTAAACGGTCTGCTTTCATCGCCCATTCCACGGCATCCATTCCCATATCAACACGACCACCGTTTTTGTATATATTCCAACCTGAGCCGTCTTCTCTTCTTTTGGCATCAATTGCCACCACCACACACTGACTGCCAAACTTATCTGCCGCCTCGCTTATAAGATTAGGATTCATAATGGCTGATGAGTTAATAGAGATTTTGTCTGCGCCTTCCCTTAATAAAGCCTTAAAATCATCAACTTTTCTTATTCCTCCACCAACTGTAAAAGGAATAAAAACCTGCTCAGCAACCTTTCTAACCATGTCCACAACTGTTTTTCTATGGTCACTTGAAGCTGTAATATCTAAAAAAACCAGTTCGTCAGCTCCTGCCTTATTGTACGCCTTTGCCACCTCCACGGGGTCTCCGGCATCTCTTAAATTAACAAAATTTGTTCCCTTAACCACCCTGTTGTTATTTACATCCAGACATGGAATAATTCTTTTTGTATGCATATCATTCTCCAATCCGTACTAAAGTTTTGCAAAATTTGATAAAATCTTAAGACCTACGTCTCCGCTTTTTTCAGGATGAAACTGGCAGGCGAAAACATTGTCCTTTTCAACTGATGCATGAATATGAGTAACATATTCCGTACTTGCCTTAACCATTTCCTCATCCCTTGCCTTTAGATAATAAGAATGAACAAAATAAACATATGCATTTTCTGCAACACCGTCAAATAATCTTCCATTATTTGTAAGCTCCAGTGAATTCCAGCCAATATGTGGAATCTTATATCCCGGCTTATCCGGTATTCTTAAAATATTTCCCGGTAAAATTCCCAAGCCACTGACTCCCGGTGTTTCATCACTACTTTCAAATAATAACTGTAGCCCTAAACAAATCCCTAAAAATGGTATTTTTTTATCTACCACATCATATATGGTATTTACCAGATTATAATCCTTAAGTTTATTCATTGCATCACCGAAAGCTCCTACTCCCGGCAAAACCACTTTATCAGCGGATAAAATTTCATCGCGATCTCTTGAGAGAACTGTTTCTTCACCTAAATACTGAAATGCCTTTTCAACACTTCGTATATTTCCCGCATCGTAGTCTAGTATCGCTATCATATGTCTAACCTATTTTCCTTCCTTCGGATTAATCCTGCTGTCTAATTCAAACCAAAATTCCACACCGTCTGCGTAATTGTTTACACCGCATCCCATACCATGCCTGTCCATAATTGCCTTAACAATGGACAAACCGATTCCGTTTCCACCGTAAGCCCTCGTTCTTGCTTTATCCACCTTGTAAAATTTAATCCAGATATTTTCAAGTTCACTTTCCGGTATCTGTTTTCCTGAATTAAACACCGACACTCTTACTATACCATTTTTTTCGGTAATTTCCACATTAATTATTTTCTTAGCATCAACATGATTTATGGCATTACTTAAATAATTGGTTATAACCTCCTCAATTTGGAACTCATCAGCCCACACACTTACAGGTTCCCTATGTCTGAAAGTAATATTTACGCCCTTTTGCTGTGCCTTAATTCCTATTGAATTAATAACACCTTCAATAACTGACACAATATCAAATCTCTCCAGATTAACCTGAGTTCCACCAAATTCCAACTGATTAAGAGTAAGCAGGTTTTTAACCATTTTGTTCATTTTAGCTGCTTCATCTACAATTACATCACAATAATACTGAACATCCTCCGGATTGTCACTTATGCCTTCCTGAAGACCTTCCGCATATCCCTGAATCAGTGCTATAGGAGTTTTTAGTTCGTGGGAAACATTTGAAATAAACTCTTTTCTCATTTCATCCACTTCCTCTTTTTTGGCAATGTCCTTTTTCAATTCAATATTAGCTGATTTAAGTTCAGTAATTGTCTCTTCAAGCTTTTCGGACATTTCATTTATACTTTCTCCCAAAACACCCAGTTCATCTTTATAATGTCCCTGATATTTAACGTTAAAATCCAGCTTTGACATTCTTTTTGAAATATCCGCAAGGCTTAAAAGTGCCTTTGTGTACCGGTTCATAAAGAATAAAATCACAATGGTTGTAATTAAAATTACAACAACCCCAAGAATTAAATAAAACTGATTAGTTATGGCAACACTTTCCTTAAAGTTTTCAACAGACATCCTTATAACTGCAAAGTTTCCATTATCTAAAACGGAATATAACTCGTAATGCTTGTCTGATGTTACATCATCAACCATATATTGAAGTGTATAATCCTTCTTAGACTCTATAACGGTACCTTTATTGCCATTAATATTTTTTCCATAAACAAGGCTTGCCCATCTGTCTGCCAGATTTTTTCCCGGTCCATAGGAATATACCGACTGACCTGAAACATCCACAATTATCAGAGTTGCTCCGTCTGTTTCGCATATACTGTTAAGCTTGCTACTGTTTTTTGAATCCTCAAGGTCCGGATCTTTAGCCACAATTTCCTGTAATGTTTTATATACTTCCTTTATGGCAGCCTGTTTTTTATTTGTATAAAATTTTTCCATGAAAACGGTGCTGAATACTCCAATGCTTCCTACGGAAATTGCCATTATTACAATAATCAGCGCCGTGATTTTGTATCTGATTGAATGTTTCATTAATTAACCTCAAACTTATATCCCATACCCCAAATAGTATGTATGTATTTTCCACAGTCGCCTAATTTGCTCCTTAATTTTTTTACATGGGTATCTATAGTTCTGGCATCCCCAAAATAATCATAATTCCATACATTATTTAAGATATTTTCCCTTGACAATGCAAGACCTTTATTCTTTACAAAATAAGTTAAAAGTTCAAATTCCTTGAAACTTAATTCAACAATTTCACCCTTTACCTTAACTATATGGGCAGCTTTGTTTATTTCAATATCCCCTGCCTGCTCAATCTCTCCCTGGTCAATATTGTTGGTTCTTCTTAATATGGCATCAACCCTTGCAACCAAAATTCTCGGGCTGAAAGGTTTTGAAATATACTCATCAACCCCCAACTCGAATCCAAGAAGTTCATCACTTTCCTCACTTTTTGCCGTGAGCATAATAATAGGAACCTTTGACAATTTTCTAATTTCTCTGCATACTTCCCAGCCATCCATTTTAGGCATCATTACATCAAGAATAATCAAATCAAAATCATTGTTTTTGATAAATAAATTAATGGCTTCTTCTCCGTCTGCCGCCTCAACTACCTTATACTGCTTTCTTGTTAAAAAGTCATTAACAAGCTTTCTCATTCTTTCTTCATCATCTACAACAAGAATTTTCAACTGTTCCATAGCGTACCTCCATATCTTTTACATTTTATCAGTTATCCTGTGATATTACAATTTTATATTTATATTAAATAACAAATATGTGTAAAAAAAATGAATTCCTGTATTTTATAATTGCTGTTCTAAAACCCTTCCCATTTTCTATCACCTGACTTTACTTTAATTTTGAGCACAAAAATAGAGCCTTGCAATATACAAAGCCCTATCATATACGCAGACACCCAGATTTGCACACGGGGTCTCCCTCAATTAAGGTACTCTCCTCCTGAGTTATAATCTGCTAATAACAAATAATTCCTTTTTAGGAAATCTATACGTTAATTAGACGTTGCTCTTCTTAAGCTATTATTTGTTATTTACACAATTGTTCCATATAGATTTAACAAGTTCAACCCTTCTCTTTTCTTCTGTCGCTGACCCAACGTTGTTCCCTTAGACAAACTTTATTCTTAAAGTTCAATTGACTCTAAATCATCCGGAATTAAAAGTACTCCATTAAAATACTTCTTCCCCTCATTACTGTAAAGTTCTTTTCGCTGTGATATATTTCTGTCCTCAGTATGATATAGCAGCAGATTTTTCACATTAAGTTCTTCTGCTAACTTACAGACATCTTTTACTGTTGAGTGGTGTTTTTCGTAAGGATGAAATATATCTGCCTGGCTGTCTAAACAAAATGCCTCATGTAACAACCATGTGCTATTTTCTGCATACTTCTTTTCACAAATATTGTAAGTTTCATCTCCACAACAAGTCAGTTTTTTATTTTTCTCCAGTTCCATACAAAATCCGAACTGTTTCGCCTTTGTTGATTGTATATCAAAAAATGTAACTTTTTTGTTTAAAATATTAATTGATTCTCCATCTTCAACTGCCACCAAATGAAGACGTTTACCAATAAAATCTATTTCTTTTTTCTGCAACAGTTTTTCAGCCAGATCCCGCAACAAATTAATAACTTCATCATGAGCATATATTGTTGCTTCTCCCTCATATTCTCCCTGTTTCATATACTGACATATCATACGAATCATCCATAATATACCCGTAATGTGATCAATATGTTTATGTGTCACAAAAATATTTCTAACATTTTTCCAATCAATTCCTGCATATTTTAATTGATGAAGTATTGTGCTTCCACCTCCACCATCTACCAAAAAATATTCATTATCTTCCTGCAGTATAAAACAAGTATTATAACACTCTGTAACAAGTGCATTTCCGGTACCTAGCATTGTAATATTCATATATTTTCTCCTTAATGTAGTGCCGCTCTCATCGATCAGCATCAATCCGACGTAAACCTCCCTAAAAAGGACTTTGTTCATTTTGTTTTTCCCTATTTTGTGCTTTTCTTCAAGATTATTTATCTTGATTTTGTTCCTTTCTTCAAAATTATGTGCTAAAATTCGTTATTTTCTTTGCAACGACATAATTTTATACTATTCTTCCGGTATATACCAATACGAATGAAAACCACTAAGAAATGTTAATGCATTTTTTGGTATTTGTGTAATGGCAAAATAAATATTACAAAAATCGCCTGCTCCCATTGAAATGGAAAGCACGCCTAACCATGAGAAAAATGACATTTCCGGATTTATAATGAATATCAACAATGGCAGGAAACCAAATATAAGGGTGGGAAATAAACTCATCCAAATAAATTGACCTTTAGTGCAATCTTCTGTGCTTATAACAAACAGTATCCCCCTTTTTATATTTGTATACATCAAAACATCCCCCTTCATCCATATGGCATGTAAAAACTCATGAGGCACTAACACAAGTAACGATGCTATTATTCCCCAAAAATTATATTCTGCTCCTGAAAGAAAAATAAAAATTAAACCAACTATGAATATTCCACATGCAATTCCGTTGGCGATAATTGCAAACTTATTTATATCAGGTTCTTTAAATTGAACTGCACCTTCTTGAACCCGCGTAGGCAAGCTATTATCATCCTTATATTCTCCCATAAACTTAAATGATTTCATTATCTAAACCTCCATCAGCTTAAAATCAGAAATTTACCCCATCGGCACTTTTCCGTCATCCTTTGATAAATTCATATTCATCATACCATAAAAATAACGGCACTGTATATCACTTCCGTAACATACGATGCCGTTTTTTTTCTTTGATACACCAAACAAAACATATTTCTGTGTATGATAATATCGTATACAGAGTTCGACTTGCTCAGTTTTAGCGTGGCAGACGTATTAAAAGGCAAACTCTGTTCCCAGGTGCCTGCGTGCTTCATAAGGATTCCTCTCACCTTCGGTGTGTTGCCCCTACTTAATACAAATAACGTTTTTGAAAATATGCAACACAAAATACAACCAAAAATAAAAAAATCCCCTTTAAATAAGGGGATATAAGAGTGTAGCAGACGCATTAAAAGGCGAACTCCGTTCGCAGGCGTCTGCGTGCTTCATACGGATTCCTCCCACCTTCGGTGGGTCCCTCCTTATGAAAACTAGTGGACTAGATGGGAGTCGAACCCATGTCCAAAAACCCTTCCATCGTTCTTCTACTATCATAGCTGATTATTTGACATTCCCTCTGACTGACGAAAAACAGCATCCTTCAGTCTTCAGTAGCTTCATGTTACTCCTACATACTCAAAGCTTTGTATATAGGGTTCCCTACAAGTGTCGATGCCTGAATCTAAGCCGTAGGCCTCTTAGATCA
>UMAY01006287.1_pt1 | contig 11508 bp, 14 predicted proteins | sample 1963831 | NCBI WGS metagenome assembly UMAY01 (sample SAMEA4835928, study PRJEB28245) | human gut metagenome | biome: gut microbiome; material: fecal sample | place: Denmark | collected 2008 | reverse complement strand
ACTTTGATTGGGGACTATACACAAAATGCCTCACGCAAATGGGATATGATGTCAAACTACAATCCGACAGCAAAGGACAAGTGTGTGGCTATGCCATCAAGAGAGGCAACTCCATTTATAAGTCCTCGGAACTTGGCAAAGGTCGTTGTCTGATGCCCTCAAAGATTGAAGGCACTTGGGCAAAACTGCATCATCAAGAATTGGAGAAACCTGTTTCAACTCCAACAAAGAATACCCAACAGCCAAAGATTATGACTGTACCCAAACCAATGCCCACTGCGGACAACACTCCAAAGATACGTCACTTCGACTTTTCTACGGACGAGTTTCATCATTATCCTGTTGACATTCCTCAGAATTGTCTGGATGCCATTGATAAGAATATAGCTTTGGATGCCGACAATGTGTTTGCCAAGATTGGCGATGTGCAGAAGACAGCCATTCTTCTCTTTGCTGAATACATTGATGCTGCCACAACCATTGCAGCACAGTCTGGCGGTGGCGGAGGTGGTGCAACCTCTGGTTGGGGACGTGACAAGGACGAGGATGAACTGTCATGGGCGCATCGTTGCGCTATGATGGCTAATCGCCTGTGCAGACCTCGCAAGAAGCAAGGGTATGGCAGATAACCGAATGTTCAACTAACAGCATTGACATTATGCCAATAGGTAAAAGTAAAATCTCGGATATGGATTTCGGCTCTTTCGAGAACTCGATTGACAAGAATATCGAAACAGACAAGGCTTCGGACAAGTTTGACCAACAGCTTCAAGCCTACAAGGATGCTGGCAATAGCTTGACTTTGGCAAAAAGTGGCGTTGAAATGGCTACTGCTTCCATGCATGAAGCAAAAGACAAATTGAGTGAAGCCTCAGATAAAGCGAATACTGTCACCAAAGCTATTGAAGCCTACATCGGCAAAGTAAAAGACATAACTGTCAAAGCTAAGGTTGATGATGCCGATATGGAACAGGCAATCAACAACAGGAAGAAACTCATTGAAAACGAGTCCAAACTTATTGAAGACCACCGAAAGGCGAATAAGGAAATCCTCACGCGCCATTTCTATGATATGTCTAATATGATGTCAAGGAATGAAGGTGTTTGGTTGTCGAATGGTTGGGTAAAGACTTTGCTTTGGATATTCTTGCCGTGTTTCCTTTATACGGTCATTTCGATTGTATATTTTGTCGCATCGTACATAGACAAATAAAAAAGAGTGTCACGGCATTATATAGAAATAATGTCGTGACACTCTTTATCTATTATTCTGGTAATTATCTATTTGCTTCAACAATTTTGGCAATTCTTACACTAACTTCATACAATAAGTATAACGGAATTGTTACCAAAACAAGAGTCATCAAATCTGGAGGTGTTATAATTGCTGCAACAAGCATAATGACAATCAAAGCATGCTTCCTATATCTCGCCAATAGTTGTGAAGATATGAACCCTAATTTTGCTAAAAAGAACATAATTACTGGTAATTGGAAAACAATCCCCATAATGAATGTCAAAGTTGTAAACGTTTCAACATAAGAGTCCAATGTAATGGTACTGCGAATATTTTCAGAAACACTATATGTACCCAAAAAACGGAATGAAATTGGAAACAATATATAGTAGCTCATGAGGACTCCTACTATAAACAATAAATATATTATTACAGCTACGCTTACCGAATACTTCTTTTCGCTTTCATAAAGTGCAGGAGATACGAATTTGAACAGTTCATAAAGAATATAAGGTGAAGCCCCTAATAAGCCCAAATAAACAGAAGTTGTGATATGGGTCATAAACTGACTGGACAAATCTGTCGCAATCAAATCAATATGGAATTTTTCAAAATGGAAATCATAACCACATAACGATACGATCTTCTCTATAAACGTATATGTAGTAAAATTGTATTCACTTGGGGCTAATAATATCCCCCAAGTAGTCTCCTTACAAAAGAAAACAATTACAGAGAACGTACCAGCAACAGCAATAATGCGAAATAACATTCGGCGAAGCACTTCTAAATGTCCACCGAATGTCATTAAGTTAGAATCGTTTGCTTTAGTCATTCTTTAATTCATCTTTTGATGGATTTTCTTCAGACTCTTTCTTTTCTACTTCCTCATTTGGATTTTCATCGGTTTCTTTGGTGTCATTGACTCCTTTTTTGAACTCACGAACACCTTGTCCTAAGCCTCGCATCATTTCAGGCAGTTTCTTACCGCCAAACAAGAGTAAGGCTATGCCACCAATAAGCAGCAATTCTGTAGAACCAATAAATAGCAACTGTGTTGCAAATAGTAAATGTGTCATCTTTATTCTGTTACAAGATAAATATTACATGTTTCGAAGTCGATTTCCCAATTACCGCCTTCGACGCTTTCCCAGTTATACTTTTCGCCCATACGATTCCACCAGTCTTGAAACTTAGCCCCTGTTTCGCCGAGATCCTTCACAAGTTTCTCATATAGTGCCTCGTTTTCTACTGTGAGAATTTGGGACAATTCGTTTAATCCGTTTCTGCGTTCAAACAGTGCTTGGATTTCATTTTTCTCTTCGACAGTTACCTGTCCTACTAACTTTCTTTCCATGTTTATTTTTTTTATATTTATACTTTATTATTCTTCCAGTACCATAACATGCAGAACATTTACTTCCATGGCGTTTGTCTTTCCAAAAGTCAGGATTGTCTGATACATAATAGCCACGTCCTCTGCATAACGAACATGGAACTCTATGAATATTTGTTTCTATGAGCTTCACAAGTTCTTCATAAGTACCTTGCGAAAAAGTTAATACTTTCCCATTGCCACAAAATAAAATCACATAAGGAGTTGTTTTGTTATATCCGTAGAAAGTTTCCATTTCGTCTGCGATGAAAAGGACTTCGGAATTAGTCGCTTTGTGTGAGTCAAAATCACTAATGTCTTTGGCAGAGAATGAAGGATAAACAACATATAGTTTCAGTCCATACTCTTTACGAATTTTGCAAGAATCTAATTCTAAAAAAGTTTGCATTCTTTGTGTTGGACAACTATGCCCACATTTGGAATGAACAAAAAGCATTAAAGAAGGAATGTTTGAATGAATAATACTTGTCGTGTCTACAGGGTTACGGTATCTTGTTTCCAGGAAATAAGTATTTTGCCCTATGCAATTCAAACAACAGAGTAATAACGCTATTAATCCATATAGCTTTTTTGTTTTCATTTTGAAACGACTTTACAAGTGTGATGGCACGATCCAGAACAACTACCTCCGCAAGTTACAGCACAAAGTCCTTTACAACCTGAGTGACACGTTTCACTACATGAGGAAGAACATTTATGAGAGCAAGTTCCCTTGCAAGTAGAAGTACATCCTCTGGAACATTCATTGACGCAACTTGATTGACAGAAACTTTCGCAATTGCCATTACAAGTTGTTACTGGCAATGTTTTTTCTATTGTTGCATTTACCGTCACTATCGGCAAGCACAATAATGGCAACATTCTTGTAGCAGTTTTGATAAAAGTCCTTCTGTCCATATTGAATTTTATTAGAATTTGTCCTTTATATCAAAAGGGTCAAGATAATTTATTTCTTTTATCTCTCTTCCTGGGAGGAAGACACCAATCTTTCTTATTTCTGTCAAAAGTTGTCGAGAAGCATTACGTTCTAAATGAGCAATTACACATTGCTCATGACTTGGTGTGTTTACCTCTAATGTCATCTTTCGATTTAGCCATACACAACGTCGACACTGATAAGCATCACATTTTCTACATAATGGAGCATATTCCAATTGGTAGAGATGGGCATTTTTAATTTCAAGTCCATTCTTTATAGAACCAACAGTATATCCCTTGTCACAAATCTCATTTAATGATTTCTCGCTACCATCACAAATTCCTGCATAGTAAAAGGCTGGGCAAATATAAAAATTGCCATCTGGGGCTATTGTAATACTCTCATAGCCAGCGTTGCAGTTGTTCATATTCTCAAGCTCCATACGGTCTGTAAGCAGGTTTAACTGTGGCGACCGTCCATCTGCAAAACATTTCAAAAGAATAGAACTGAGATAATTTAGAACTTCCTCGTATTTTGGAAAATCAGAATTTGTAAAGTTTTCAACATCAGTAATAACAATATTTAATCTTCGAGAACTCTTAATTATGCTGCTAAGACTTTTGTAACTATCAAATAAGTCTTCTTTTGATGTTCTTAAAGTGTAAATTTTATCTTCGTAGAACTTTGAATATATAATTCCTGTCCAATCATGAAAGATTATTATGTCAGCATTCTCTACAAGATTCTTATCCTCACATAAAGATGAAACTATATCATTGTGATCTATAGAATCTATAACATCTTTATATTCTTGCGGAAGCTCGTAATCAGGATATACAAACTGTATCATAAGATTCTCTTTCATGCCATAAAATATGGCAGCTTTAAGAACTTCTAATGGAATTAGTTGTCTGGATTGATTTTTGTTATCAAAATGACAATAAGATGTAGAAATGTCATCAAGTAGTATTATAAGGTATTGTAACATATTACTGGCAAATTATATTGTTTGACTTCTTATTGTTCTTTTCAAACTCTTCGCGTTCTCCTTCCATTTCTAACTTGCGATAAAGTTTGTTCCAATAATAATTATTGGCACGAACCCGAGCTTTATGCATTTTACATATTGCTGTAGCTCGTTGATAAACAGTTGGAGTTTCTGCTGCATCATAATTCTCGCCTTGACACCAAGCGCACCCACTCGCAACTTCACAATTTATACATTCTAAAGGGCTTTGAGTGCAACGGTCAAGAGTAAGTAATGGGCGTAATTTGTTAAAATCCAAGCCTTCATTTACGTTACCCACAATTAAAGCTTTCTTACTTCGAAGTGAAAATTGAGCAAATCTTGTACATGGATAGAAATTACCTGAAGCATCAACAGCTAACATGTTTCCAGCTCCACACCAGTTTGTATTATCCAATTCCTTATCCATAGGTTTGCCTAAGTATTCCCAAAAGAAAGAACATGTATTGTTGAGGTACAATTTATTATCGATTATTTCATCAGCAAGTTCTATTAATTCTTTCTCGAATCTGAAATCATCACCTTCTTTCCATACATCCTCAAACACGCAATTAATGTTCACATCATGTATTCCTATGGAAAACAGATGCAATACACTCTCTTTTATGTACTTTATATTAGAGGTTGTTATTGTAACTTTTGTTGCTGCAACAGGAAATTGAGTCAGATATAGAGGGATACTTTTAACTACATCATTATACGAACCTTTTCCTGTTTGTTTGTATACACGATTGGTATCATGAAGAGTTTCTGTTCCATCTATAGTTATTGTAACACTAAGGTGTTCAATATTTTTCTTTATAAATCTTTGGACTTTCTCACTTTGGTAATTTATACCATTAGTTGAGAAATTAAATCTGTAAGAATTAAACCATTTATGATTTCTTCTAAATAGTTCAACCTTTATATAATCACAGATTTTTTCTATTAAGTCAATTTCCAAAAACGGTTCACCACCGATGAAATCCCAAATGACAGAGTCCTCATTAAAATAGTTCTCATTATCAAGAACATAATCTATAGTTTTCTTGGCAACATCCCAAGACATTCTCTCTTTGGTGTTTTTACCCACCAAATAACAATACTTGCAAGCAAGTTGGCAGTCTTTTGTCACAATAAATGTGATTTCTCTTGCCATACCGCCTTTCCAAGCGTTGTCGTCCGATTTTATATCAATGCTCATAACGTATTATGTTAAAGACACCAAGACAAATTATCGCTACAATTTATAGAGGTATAAAACAATTTATCTTGATGCCTAAATGTAAGATGTTAGTTCTTGCCTATACCTTTGCAGGCATAATGGCTACAACCTCCTGTACATGTTGTAGAACAACCTCTACAGCCATTAGAACAGGTACCTGTGCAAGTGGTGCTGCATCCCTTACATCCACCATAACATGCACCATAGCAAGTGCCTGTGCATCCCATCGGAGCCTTTTCTGCTGCATTTATAACTGCGGGAGCATTAGCAAGCACAATGGCTCCTAAGATAGGCAACGCACCCTTGGCTGCCTTCTTGAAGAACTCTCTTCTTGACTGGAGTTCTTCATTCTTTTCATTCTTTTTCATAATGAATTGAATTAAAATTAAACAATCGGTCATAAGACCATTAAAATATTGTAGTCTGCATCAAATAACACAAAACCATTCTACAATCATCTCTTTACAATCGTGTAACTTATAGAAGAACTGGCACTTCCTACACTATTTTTACATTCCACATAATAGTAAATGTAGGCACCACCATTATAGCCAGCATGAGACTTGTCAAAAACAATACTCTCTGTCATGCCTTTTTTGCTTCCTGTATTATGGTATACTGCAGAACCATATTGGCGCATGCTTTCTACTTTGGTGAGTTCTTTTTTAGCTGGAGTAGAGCTTGGCTTTTTTGAATAACTTTTCCAATAAACAGTTGCACTTAGATTACTTTCTTTATCTCCTCCAGTTTTGAATCTAACTCTAATAGAAAATCCGTCCAAATCTGTAGTGGTTAGATATTTGTCGAATTTAGGAGCTGTTACCTTCTGCGTCGTTGTTGTGGTGGTTGAAGATGAATGATTATCATTTTCATCATCGGGACTGCATCCACAAAACAAGCATGTTGCAAATGCAAGACAGAAGGAAGTTAAAAAGAATACCTTTCTCATATTATGTTCGTTTATATTTTATTTTCTTTTCTTATAAAGTCTGTGGGAATGTAAGCGGTTGCCACCATACATAGACCTGATATTTCCACAACGACACGTTGTTGGCCTGCAATGCGCGCAACTTTTCCTGTAACACCTTCAAATTCTCCGTCTATCACCTTAACCATATCACCACTTTTATAATGACATTGTTCTGATGATACTATCCGTACATGTTCGCTATCTGTACTTGTAGCTTTTATAAAGTTCGTCATTGCTGTAAATGGAATGGTAAGAGGAGGATGTTTGCCATTTTCCTCCAATGGTTTTGTTCTATCAAGATAAAATTTTAATACAGATGTTTCATCTCCCTTTTTCTTGATAATGGAGTTTACAACTTCCCTTGTAGTATATACAAAAAGAAGATTGGGAAGAAGAGGCTGTAAAATTCGCTTCTTCTTCCCAATCTCTTTCTTTATAACATAATGCATAGGCATATATGACTGAACGTCAGAGGTTGATATGATGCCATGTGCTTTCTGTGTTCTGTTGTATGTAACTCGCAACACAAACCATTCGTGATTTGCCTTTTGCACATAGTCCGAGGACGCCCCTGTATGTGAGCGTTGAGCTTCGGGGAGGACGCTGGAGGTAAGTCCAACGTAAGGAGATCTGCTTCGACCTCGATGGGTATGCGCATTAATCAATGCGTTCATATCGTTTTTATGTCTTGCATTAAATTAGCAACTATTTGACACAAAAAAAGCGTGGAATCGTCCTGTTGTCCATTCCACGAGTCGAGGCTCTTGCATTGCCTATTGTTGTCGAACAGACAACGTTAGAGCCCACGCCGATATGAAAATCATTACCGTTAAGAGACCTATATAATACATTTGATTGCATCCGAAAGGGTACAATCCATGCTTACAAGGTCTCCACGGGATTGATATAATCACACCCGGGACATCTACCGTTGACCATATTCGAGACAACAATTATGAATTTGCAAGATTCGACTCGTCTCAAACACAGCGTCAGATAAACGCCTTCTATATGTCTTGACTCTCTTCCCACCCATTGCCCGCTTATTACCGAGAAAGTTGTTTGGACTTCTCAGCTTTCAGCTCGGCGTTGGCTGTCTGCGTATCGACATTGAGTAAACCCAATTTGACGCACAGATTCGAGAGCCACTGCAAAAATAACAAATTTTCTTCAAAACGAGCAAGGTTTACTTGGATTTTCTGTCAATTCTGTCCGATTTTAACATTTAAGAGACTATTATTGCTGTATATGGAAGTATAAAAAATTACACAGTCGCAATGTTATGTAACAAAGGTTGCTACAGAAATAAAAAAAAGAGCAAGAACATTTTGTCTTACTCCTATATATTACAAAAGTGTTAACGCTACTTTTTGTGTCCGGTTATACAAGATAATTTAGGGTGTTACATATTCCATAATGGTTCATTTTTCCACTCTTGTGGAAATCCCATGGAACGAGTATTAATGTTCTCGCTTTTATCCATAAGAACCAAAAGACGCTTGGAAAAGTTACCGTTTGCTGCTATAGATTGCTCCAAATATGCAAGACAGCACAATTGATGGTATAACTTGTTAGGACGAAAATTACCAACAACTACCCATGAAGAAGGTAAATATTCAGGCATTATAGGCATTGTTGGAAAACGTCTGTTCCAAATACGAGCATGATGGGCGCAAGCGTTTCGCAATACAGCTATGCATTTTATCCAATTCTCCAGATACAGATATTGGGGGAGTTTGAATTCTTTTGCCACTTTCTTCTTTACAGAGTTGTCCTTGAAATTACAAAACAACTTGGATAGTGTACCAAAAGAAACAACCTCCAATGTCTTCCATGCTGGAGGAAATGATGGAGAGGTGTAGTTACTATAGTATTCGGCAATAAAATCTTCTCTTGACCGATTTACCTCGGCTGCAATGTTATCAAGACAAGAATTGAAAATACTCTGATTCTTAAACTTACTGACATCCATGAACCAAAACGGTCCATGTTCCATGGAGAAATAATGAATAATTCGAGTACGGAATGCAATTTCTATATCTTGGATTGCGGTAAAAACCAAAGAGCGCAATTCTCTGTCAAAAACATACAAGTTTGTAGCAAAAGTAAAACTGCTATTTGGTAGAAACTGATGAGATTCTGTATTTTGCTCCATGGGTTGTAGATAGCTTGCAAAGCGGAAATAACTAACCGAATGAAGAAATTTTAGTGCATCTTCTTCATTTTCGATTGTCAGCCCACGTTCTTCCAAAGTGCTAAGCTGACAACTAAAATCCATGGCTTGCTTTGTGTACTGCATACTACCTTTATAAAACACGAAGTCCTGCCGTGGTACGCTTTCAAGAAGAGGCGTGGCAGGAACTGTTGCTGCAAAGGTACAATATTTATTCCGAAATGCCAACATTTCGTTTGAGAATAAACACTTCGAGCGTCAATTTTAACTTTTTTGTCGTTTTTATTTGCATTGGTAGAAGTAAATATCATTTATTTACGATTCTTTTCACTCGTTGCACTGTACTCACGCCCTTTCCACTTAACTTCGCCACATCCCGAATGGAATACCCTTTGCGGAGCAAACTTATTACTTCCCTATATTCGGCTTTCATCTGTTCTTCCGTTTTTACAGAGCCTACCTTGCGCCCGAGTTTTCCACCTTTCTCTATATACCGCTTCCTTCCTGACTGCAATCGGAATGATATATTGTCACGTTCCAATTGCGCACAGGTCGAAAGCGTGGCTATCATTATCGGGGCAAAGAGGGACGGATGTCCTTCTTCGTCCAATAATGTAAGCTGTTCCTTTTGTATGTAGAGGTTAATGCCACAGTCAATGAGTTCCTTGACAGAGGCAAGCACTTCAAACGCATTACGCCCCAATCTTGACAGTTCACTGACAAGTAGAATCCCTATGCGGTTTGCCTTGCAGTATTCCATTGCCTCACACAACACTGGACGCTCATCATTCTTCTTTGCGCCAGAGATGTGTTCCTCAAAGACCTTGCAGACTTCGATACCCTTATATTTTGCATACTCCGACAAGTCCTTGACCTGTCTTTCCGTGCTCTGTCTGTCACCAATACTGGAGACACGAGCGTATATTACTCCTGTTGTCATCTATATCAAAGATTAAATTGAACATGAAAAAGCCTGTGTCCAGACAAGTCTTGCAGATTTATTTGAACACAAGCGTTTTTTGAATACAGCCTGACGGCAATTTCCCAACAAAAGGGAAGAAGTAAGACTTCCCCATTGTTCGTACCCTGCTGTATGTCTCAATCAAACACGCCATTAAACAGATTGACCGCCTCTATCTTCTTTTCAAGAGCCACTTTTGCATAAACTTCGGTTGAAGTGATGCTTCCATGTCCCAAAACATCCTTCACTGCTGATATGTCTGCTCCTGCTGAGATAGCCAACGATGCTGTCGTATGCCGTGAGCAATGGTAGGTCAAATCCTTTTCTATGCCAGCCTTTTCTTTAAGTCTTCTTACGTATTTCGATACGTTGTCTGACTTCTTGACAAGGTGAAACACAAGACTTTCTGGATTGTCATCCGTCCGAGGTGGCAACAACGATTGAGCCATTTCATTGAGCGGAATAATGGCAGGACGCTTTGTCTTTCGCTGTATGATGCTGATTGTCGGCACGCCATCTATCATTTTAATATCACACCACCTTAGATGCTGCATATCGCCAAGGCGAAGGGCAGTCATGGATGATAAGCCAAATGCCAGTTGTACGGTCCGTTCATTCTCACATTCAGCTTCCACCGCCAGGAAACGTGTGAGTTCTTCGGGTGTAAGATACTCTCTGTGTTTGTCAGGAGCATGGAAGCGTTCCAACTTGTTTAGACTGTGTACAGGATTGAATTTTACAAGTCCTTCACGCATAGCCTTGTTAAATATCGCTTTAACTGTTTCCTCAAATAACAGTAATGTGTAATCAGCCAACCGTCCTCCGTTGGTTTTGATTTGGCGTTTGTTGCGATACTTGTTGCGCATATAGTCAAAAAGACCGCAAATTTCATCTTTACTGACATCTTTCAGCAGGATGTCTTTCTTATCTACTCTCCGTAAATAAGTGGCGATACGCTTGCGGACAACATTCTTATGACCTATCATCTTCTTGCAGTTGCCACAATCAACAGACCATTTGATATAGTCATCGCACCATTGCAGCCAAGTCAAGCCGTTGCCTTGTTCTTCGCTTTTGGCATTCTCTTTCTCCAATACAGGAGTGGTGAGGATGCGCTCTGCTCGTATCTCCATAGCCTTGTTGTATGTAAGCCGATTGTGCTTTGCAGCACCAACGGCATCATCGGGCAAGAGATAGAGATGCAAGTTTTCTCTCTTGCGGAAGCCTGTCTCGTAGTATTCCAGATATAAGGCTCTTTTGCCTTCCGTCAGCTTACGTTCCTTGATTTCTATCTTCATTGTATTGCTGGTATTTGGTCAAACATTCCGTTCACGAGGTTCACGGTTTCCAACTTCTTCTTGTCAACAATCTTGGCGTAAATCTCCGTCATCTTGATGCTCTTGTGTCCGAGTATCTTGCTTACTACATAGATACTTGCCCCAAGGGTCAGGAGCATCGTAGCCGCCGTATGTCGTGAGCAATGGTAGGTTATATGCTTGGTTATTCCTGCTGCCTCCATCCATTCTTTCAGCACCACTTCTACAGTTGTAGATGTGATTGTCAAATTGTGGAAGATGTTGTCTATACCTTCTTCTCTTTTAGGCATCCACTTCTTTGTTTC
>UMAY01007179.1_pt1 | contig 11790 bp, 10 predicted proteins | sample 1963831 | NCBI WGS metagenome assembly UMAY01 (sample SAMEA4835928, study PRJEB28245) | human gut metagenome | biome: gut microbiome; material: fecal sample | place: Denmark | collected 2008 | reverse complement strand
GTGTGTCTGGGCTTTCAGGATTTTAGCCAGTTGGTGCGCGACTACGGTGATAAAGAAGCGAAGGTCGTGATGAACACCGTCGGCAATATCTTTTCCGGTCAGGTGGTGGGTGAAACCGCCAAGACGCTTTCCGAACGCTTCGGTAAGGTGTTGCAGAAACGGCAGTCCATTTCCATCAACCGGCAGGATGTTTCCACCTCCATCAACACGCAGATGGATTCACTCATCCCGCCGAGCAAGATTTCCGGCTTGACGCAGGGTATGTTTGTCGGTTCTGTATCCGACAACTTCAACGAGCGTATCGAGCAGAAGATTTTCCATTGCGAGATTGTCGTGGATGCCGAGAAGGTGAGGCGCGAGGAGAAAGCCTACAAGAAAATCCCCGTCATTACCGACTTTACGGACGGGGACGGCAACGACCGCATGAAGGAAACGGTTCAGGCGAATTACAGGCGCATCAAGGAGGAAGTGAAGCAGATTGTTCAAGAGGAACTGGAACGTATCGCAAATGATGAAAACTTGAAACACCTGTTGCAGCAGAAATAACAGATTCCTTTATATGTGAAAAAGGGGATGTGTCAAAACACCCAAAATATGAAAATTACCCCTGTCACAGATATCTGTAGCAAGGGTAATTTTGTTAAAAAGAGAGTTTTGACACCCTCTTTTTATTCTCAGATTTGAGATGCTTGTTGATGGTGGTAATGGCAAGCGTCAGCAAATAATTTTTCAGCTCTGTATCGTCTTTAAGCAGTATGCTGTATTCTTCGGCAAACATTCTCAACAGTCTGGTTCTGAGTTTCGACATTTCTTCACCGAAAGGTATCTGTCGGTTTTCTTGCCAATACTCAATCACTACGGAAGATACCAGCCACTTGAACTCGGATTTCATCTCTTTGCCGAGTTTCTTGAAGCGGATTTGTTCGCTAATTGGCGGCTCGTTGTATGGCATTATGTCTGCCGGGTCATAAACGGATATACTGCCGATACCATAATCCATGATTATCGGTAAATCAGTTTTTACATCATTCTTATGTTTCTTCTTTTTAGCCATACCCGTTATTGTTGCAGGAAACCTTTACCTTTATCAGTAAGATAGTATTTCTGTTGCGGACTCTTGGAGCCTATGGGATAAAGTGAAAGGACCAAACCGGAATTTATTGCCGGATGGATATAGTTCTTTAAGAAATTCCTTTTATCTTTCATTCCCGTTTTCTCCATGATTTCTTTAGCAGAGAGAGTGTTGTTCCCAATAGCAGACAACAGTTTTCCTAACTGTGGGGTTACTGTGGGGTTACTATAGGGTTGCTGTGGGGTTGCTGTGGGGTCTTGTCCTACTGTAGTTCTTGTATAATGAAACACAATCCATACAGCATTGCCGTCGGTATGAAACTCCGGATCCGGAATACCGACACGGCGACATTCGTTTACCATAAGGGCTATGCCACGTCCCCAACTCTCCAATACTGCACTTTTGTACAGCACATTGGCTACTATCAGATTTTGTGGTTCGGAATTGTGGCCACCCAACAGTTTCTCAATGGTAATATCAGGCGGAAATGTTCCGCTGTTTTCAATCTCCACGCGGTCATCATAGATAGCAATCCCGACTGAACTGCCGGGGCGATGGTAAACACGATGTGCAAAAGCATTTATGCAACATTCTCTCAATGCCTTATATGGCACATTCAGTTCCTCTTCTCTGTACAAACCTTCAATTTTACCGGAGAGGGACAAATGCTTGAAGAAAAATGCCATTGCAGCATCCAGCAAGTTGAATATATTGCCTGTCACACGCTGATTATCTAAAAATTCATCTTTTGTCGTTCCTTTGAACCGGGCTAAACGGAGCAGACATTGGGGATAATGGTAGAAGTTCCGTCCGAATAGGACAACGGAAGCATTGTTCAGCTTTCCATCATTCAACAAGTCAAATTTTTCAAGGATGGTTCGGACATCCTCCTGCATAGAACCTTCCGGCAAACGTCCGCCTCTGATTCCTCCACGTACTGCGCCCAAGATTGCCGTTTCGTCAAGGTCGGATATTTTCAAGCCGGGATTTTGCATGGAATCCCAAGCATAGGTTCCGCCTCGCTGCATAACCAACAGGTTGTATATACCCTGCGGCATGGCAGATGTAACGCTCTCTATCCGTTGATAAGCCCTCCCCTTATAGGTGAACGGGCGCATATATCGTTGTTCTTCCGCTGATAAAGCTATAACACTTTTGTTCGTTCCCGGAATGTCTGTATAGGATATATCAATGGTCGCAAACGGCTCGATTCGTCTGATGGTTTCCGCAATATCGCGCTTCGTCTTGTCGCTCACTTCCTGACCGATAATCTTTCCCTTGTCGGTTACACCGAACAGCACCGTGCCGCCCGTACCGTTCAAGAAGGCACAAAGAGTTTCCATTCCACGCTCCAACTGCCCGGTAGTTTCTTTGAACTCAACTGTCCCGCCTTCGGCTCCGGCAATCAGTCCATTCAATATTTCGAGGTTATCTATTTTCATCCGTCATTGATTAATACTTGCAAAGTTAATGATTTTAATCGGCTTTCCGGCAGATAATAGAGTGATTGTAAATGAAGAAGGATAAGAAACCGTATAATCCGGCCGCTTATCCTTTGTTTGGCATTCGTTTATCTCCTCATCCGCTCCAATTCATCGTCATGTCGCATCTTCGCGTTCAGTTTGTCCTGCATCTTTTCAAGGAAGTAGGTGCGACTGTCGCTTTTCCTGCGTTTGATGTCCGTATAGAAGCGGTAGCAGTCTTTGGACTCCACACCGAAAAAGGAATAGAGGACAGGAGCAAGCTCTTTCAGCGAAGCCTTGCCGCCATTGATGCAGCCGGTGGCGTAGAGGGCATAGATTAGTTCTACCAACTCGACGGCATTACCAGTCCATTGCAAGGCTGGGACTGTGGCTTTGGTTTCGGATGTGGATGTTAGTGGTGGCACGGAGGTAATTGCAGAAGCGGATACCATCTTCTGCATCTTTCGGATGAAGGATAACGCCTTGCGGATATACACAGTGACGACATTCTCCTCCGATGCCGACAAGTTCTGCGGATGGTGCTGTAATTCGATTTCGGCAAAAGCCAACGCCACAATAATATGCTTGGCATCATTGCCGCCGTAGCACAGGTTTATTACTTCCTGCACGAATCCGCCGTATGCCGTTTCCGTGCTACCGTTGTCTTTTCCGTTTATCATGGCGAAAAACTGTGTTTCCGCCAGTATGAGATGGTTCATTATCTTTTCTGTTTTGAGGGTTTACACTTGTTTATCAGTGTGCGCACACTGATATATGGTGCAAATCATAGCCCTAAACACGAGAAAAGATTGTGAGAAAATTGTACTACATTGTTTTTCAGAAAGATAAAATTCAAAAATAATTTTATCCTTGATTGCATCCCTTGTGAAATGTGTTCAGATTCTGAACATGTGTTCACTTTCTGAGCACGGAAATCCCGCCAAGATGTTCATAATCTGAACATTTTATGCCCGTGGCTCTTTATGATAGGTAAGCCGGATTACTCCGTCCCTATAAGTTTTGTTCTCCATAAGCCGCCAGTCATTCATAGGTAGTGCTGACTTGAAAAAATGCGCTCCGTTTCCGTCGATGGTTGGAACAACGTATAGTATGATTTCATCTATCACGTTCATCCGTAACAGTCCGTTGGCATATTCGGTATTCCCGGCAGTTACTTCCAACAAATGGCAAATGCTTCCACCTTCCTCCCTCCATTCTTGAAGCACGGATACCGAATAGTCGGATGTCAGCTTATACAGGGCATTGGCACGTATTTCATCCATACCGTAATCTTCGGTTTGAAGCAACCGCTTCCGGGGATGCAGTTTCATCGGACAGCCATCTATTGAGATAACGGCAAGTAATTGTATTTTCGCCATAACGTATTTTCTTTCCTTTTTGGCGAGGCAAAAAAGTAGCGTGCAATTCACACTACTTTCAAGCGATGGCTCTGGTAAAGCCTTTACGGAGAGTACGTGAATGCACGCTATGCGTAAGCATAGCATAAGCATCACGCAATCGTCTCCGTAGTTTCAATTTACCAGATTTTCGCTCGAAACGCCTTGCGGTCTTATGTCTATATCATCGGCGAAAAGTTACCCAATCGCCTGCTATTTTCTGAAATACAATTGCAAAGTTAATTAATTATTGCCATTTACAGCCATACTCCGGTCAGTTTTCTTCATTCAAGTCCATACTCTACCAATTTATTATACAGCGTTGTCCTGCCGATACCCAGTATCTTTGCAGCCATTTTCTTGTTACCGGCTGCTTGTTTCAAAGCACGCAGGATACGTCCTCTTTCTTCATCCCCGCTCTTCAATGTAAAACAAGCGGAAGTAGCGGACGGTTCATTGTCAAGTTCCAAATCGGCTTCGGTTATCATATCGCCTTCTGATTGCAGGACTGCCGTCTGTATCTTCTGTTTCAACTCGCGCACGTTGCCCGGCCACGCATGGGCGAGCAGGGCATTACGGGCAGATGCGGCAAAACCTTTTACTTCACGTTCCAACTCACGGTTTGCCATTTCACGGAAGAACTCGGCCAATGGCATGATGTCTTCCGGGCAGTCGCGCAAGGGCGGCATGGTTATCACATACTCCTGCAAGCGATAGAGCAAATCCTGCCGGAACCGCTTTTCCGTTACGGCTTTCTGCAAATCCTCGTTGGTTGCAGCCACTATCCTCACGTTGGCTGTTTTGTCCTCCTTTGCTCCGACGGGACGGTAACGGCGTTCCTGTATGGCGCGGAGCAGCATCTGTTGCATCTCCATTGTTAGGTTGCCCACTTCGTCAAGGAACAGCGTGCCGCCATCCGCTTCCAGAAAATACCCCGTCTTGTTTGCTTCGGCACCCGTAAACGCGCCCTTGACGTGTCCGAAGAAGGCGGATTGTATCAATGACGGGGACAAGGCTCCGCAGTCTACTGCCACAAAAGGTTTATCGGCAAGTTTGCTTTGTTGGTGTATATGTTGTGCGATATGTTCCTTGCCCGTACCGTTCTCGCCCAGTATCAGCACGCTCATCCGGGTGGTGGCTACAAGGCGCACACGTTTCTTGATTTTCTGATAGGCTTCGCCCTGCCGGACGAATATCGGAATGTTCCATTGTAGTCGCTTTTCATGTTCTTTTTGCAGGGTGCGGATAAGCGGTATCAGTTTATCCTCCAACAACTGTTTCTGTATGTAATCCTTTGAGCCGAGCTTCATACTTTCCACTGCCGTATGCACCTCCCCGTAATTGGTCATAACGATAAACACCTGTTGTTTGTCGTTGGCACGCATCCACCGTAACAACTCTATGCTTTCACCGTCGGGGAGGCGTAGGTCGGCAACGACAATATCATCCACCTCTGACTTTGCCAATAGTTTCTTGGCAGTGGCAAGATTATATGCAGACATAGTATCGAAGCTGTCTTTCTTCAGCAGGTTGCAGACATAATCGTTATAGACGGGGTTGTCCTCAATCACAAATACTTTCATCCGACGACCTCCTTTCCTTTTGCGCAAGTTCTATGATAACTGTTCCCATACGAAGCATGGCATCCACGCATTTCCGCAATTCCATTTCGGAACATTCAGATTCTTGATGCAGCAGTTCATACTGGTTCCACAAGGGTTTGTCAGCACGGATAACAGCCCATGAACTTCGCTGACGGTGTATCCATTCGTCCAACGCCTTGCGGTCATTCCTCTCCATGATTTCCCGGACAGCCTGCATATCCTTTTCTGTTTCGGTTATCAGATGGTCGAGCATCGCCCGTTTGTCACCATATGCAAGCAGAGAGGACAAGTCGGGAAGTTCATCCTTGTCCGTACTTGTCAAAAGGCATTTGTCTGATACAGCAACCAGTTCGGAAATGGAAAATGGCTTGAACAGGCAGGCGGTAAATCCATTTTCCAACAGCTCCTCTTCGCTGCAACTGCCGGAGGCGGTCGCCACGACAATGGGAATCTCTTTCGAGTTGCTGACACTTGACGAGCGTAACAACTCCAACACCTCATAGCCGTTAATCTCCGGCATCTTCATATCGGTTATCATGAGGTCGTATGTGTGCTGCCGCATGGCTTCCATTGCATCGCCAATAGTGGTGAACGTGTCGCAATGCACACCTATGCCAGCATACATTTCCTTTGTCATGGATAATACCATCGGATTGTCGTCCAATACGATGACAGAGTAAGGTCTTTCTATATGAGCCAGACTTTCTGCGCCTGTCTGTTCTTTAATACCAATATCGGCAGTGTTCATTGGCAACTCCACAGTAAAACGACTGCCTTCTCCTTTTTCGCTTTCCAAGCGTATAGTGCCGCCAAGCATACCGACAATCTGTTTCACAATGCTTAACCCCAATCCGAAACCGTCTTGCGTTGCGGCGTTGGAAAGCCGCTCGAACGCTCCGAACACTCGCTGTTGTTCTTCCGCACTCATGCCGGTTCCGGTGTCCTCTACTACAAGGGTCAGCCTATTGCCGTCATAACTTATGACAAGTGAAACGCTTCCGACATTCGTGAACTTGACGGCATTGCCCAGCAGGTTGTCGCATATCTGTATGATGCGCTCCTTGTCGCCATTCAGGATAATACCCTCCGGGCACTCGATGGTAAGTTTAAGATCTTTTGCTTCTGCTTGTTGCGTAAACTCCGTTTGCAACAGCTCCGCGATGTTTTCCAAACGAAACGGACGGACATTCGCCTGTTCCTTGCCGCTGTCCAAGCGGAAGAAGTCAAGCAGGGAGTTGAGCATGTCGGTCATTCTCTTGGAGGCTTGCAGGATATTGTCCGCATAACCGCTTATCTTTTCTTCTTCGTTGTCCTGCATCAGTTCCGCATATCCATGTATGGCAGTCAGTGGTGTGCGTAGCTCGTGGGTGATGGTGTGCATCGCTTTCTTGCGTGAGGCTATCAACGATTCGTTTTGTTTTACGGACTTTTGCAGTTGCCCGATTAAATCTGTTGTCTTATGTTTGTACTGCTTGATGCGGGTGGCATAGCGGTGAATGATGATGTATGAAATAATAAGCAACAGCAGCATGACACCCGTTATGATACCTACCTGCAAGAACGATCTTTCGCGCATGGCGGATATTTCCGCCTCCCGTTCCTGCAAGTCAGCCTGCACCTTGTGGTCCATCTGCTGGATAAGGGTTTGCAGTTGGCGGTTCAGTTCCGCATTGCGGCTGGCAAGGCTGTCGGCATATTCCGACAGACGATGGCTTTGGGCACGTTGTTGCGCTATCATATCACGGTTCAGTGTGTAGAGCATCGTGGTGGTCGTCGTCGGAGGTGCTTCCTGTTTCTTGCCGAACAACCCGAGAAAACCTTTCCTCCTCTGTTTCTTCGGCTCTTCCTGCCTGCTCGTTTGCACTATCACCGGCACCTGCTTGGCTATCCGGCGGTTGATGTCCGCCTGTTGTTCCAGAGCCTCCATGATGGCGCACAGCCGCTTTTCCTTGTCCTCCAGCAAGTGGCGCACGCTGTCTATGCGCACCGATTCGTAATGGCTCTTGAAGCGGCAAAGCATACTATCCACCGTCATCCGTTGCCGCCGGTATGCCGCCACATCCTTATCGTCCCATTCCAGCACCGACTCGCCCAAAAGAGACAACTCCACCACACCCACATACGCATCGTGTGTTTCCTTGCGGAAGCGGTTGATTTCACGGTTCTCCCGTTCCAGCAACTCCAAGTCGCGCCATTCTCCGAGCCACGTGCAGATGATGCCGCCCACCAGCAGGACTATCAACAGATAGCCTGCGGCAAGCAGCTTGCGGAAATGCTTGGTAGTGGTAACGAATTGTTCGCTCATTTGCTGTTTGTGTAAATACCGTTATTTAAAATACGCATATAGGTCGTGGAACTTCGCAGGTTCATGGATGAGAATGGCGGCCATGCTGCCTATGACCGCCACCAGAATTATATATCCGAATAGAATTCTACTCCTCAATGAAACAACCATTCTTTCCTTATTTACAATTGTTATAATTATTAAGGCATCTGACCACCGGCGATAGGTGGAATTTCTGTTAGCATGGGATTTCCCGGGATTGAGTTAAAAATTCTTTGGCCACGTATGGCTTGACTTGGAGGAGCGTTTTCATTTACATCAAGCCGATAACATCTATCGTTAAATGTTATAATTCCCCAAATACCAATGGTTCCTGGGATTCTCGCCAATCCTTCAGTAGGTTTAAAAAGAACAACATTATCTATTATTCGATTTTGAACCGCCTGATTCCATGATGTTTTAATACTATTGTTAGGCGTTGGAATATGAGCAACATACCTAATGCCATTGTGCCTAAAACTGGCCATATAACACCCCGAAAAACCTGAACTTAAAGTATCTATGCCATTTGAAGCAACGACTGCTATTCTATCCGCAATATATATGACACAGGCATAGTCTAATCTAAGAAAACGATAGTTACGGGTATATCCTTTTATTTGAAATGTCAAATTACTTTGCGTGACAATCGGAGGACTCAAACTTATATTATAAATATTTTGATAATGAAACCGTGCAATATTTGTCATTACTGCTTGACTGTTTGGCAATCTTAATGCTTGAATCAAATTCATATATTTACTTACTGTTACTTTCGTTTGTTATAGGCTCGATACATGATGCCATTATATCCATCAGTTTAGATAGACCTTCGGTCTGCGGCTGCTGACTGGCTGTCACATGTATCTGGTATTTTGCCGTTTGGTTGGTCATGCGGGTGTTCTCGCGGGCGGTCGTGACTTTGCCGCTGATTTCCGCATTTATAAACCAATGTTTTGCAGAAGCTTTTGCCTCTACTTCTGCGTTGGTAGTGCTTTTTACGTTTGATGTATCGGTAACCTCCATCTGGAAATCGACATCCACGCGATCTATGAGCAGGGAAGGAATAGGCACCAATCCTATAAACGGAGCCTTGACACTTTGTGACATTGTTGTCATTTTTCTATCCTGCTGTATCGGTCTTTCGACATCGAATTCCAATATACGCGCTTTATTGCCGCTTTTACTATCAAATGCAATTTGCTGGTAGAAATTCCATGCTGTCGCTGCCAATTCCTGTTGTGCTTCGGCTGCTGCAATAAGTGGAGCTGCAATAAGTTCCCGCATGGGAAGCCCCTTGAATTTGTCAGTCACGTTTGAATCTGCTTTAAGAACTGGAGAAGTTTCTCTGTTTTGAGTCTCTTCCAATGCAGCGGAGATAATTTCTTTCGCCTGTCCGCTTACATTTTCATTCAAGTTTTCCGCATTTTCTTGTTGCCCTTGGTTCTTTATTTCTTCTGCCATAACATTTGAATTTTAAAATTGTTAGATATTTTTTACAAAATCGTCAATAATTCGGGAAATGCTCTCCGGAGTCTCCTGAACCTTAAAATTGACGCAAACCTCCATGACATCATCCGCATCCGGTTTTATGTTGCTCATCTGCATCTGGAGATTGGCTCTTTGTGGGCTGGATAACAATAAGTTGTTTTCTGGAATCTGTGATTCCACGCTTCCGACCTTCGCCTTGAACTTTATCTGCACATTATCCATCGCAAGATAATGATGGGATATCAAAGCTATAAGTGGAATATCAATAGTCTTGTCTCCAACCATGATTTTTTTCGATTGGAACGTATTTGCGTTATTTGCATTTGTTCCTTCAAAAAGTCTGGTCAGATTTTGTATCTGATGATTCTGCAATGTATCTTGTGCACAGTTTACGGCGTATTGCAAACCATTCATAATATCAGAGAATGAATTGGTTTGAACACTGTCCGGCTCATCGTCATTATTTTTCTTGTCTCTGTGAAAAAGTCCCATGTTTTTAATTTAATTACTTGATTTGTTGCCTTTAATGAGCACCAATCTTGACAATGTCCGGCTTACAGTTTCCATATTTACACTGGAGTCTATATTATTATTAACAATGCCTTGATGCCAAAACCTATATGGTGGATTCTCCGTGTGTTCCAGCACGTCCTCCTTTTTTTATTGGGGTTATACTTCGGTTAATGTTCGTTGCGGGCGGAACTTTTCCGCCCGCAACGGTTTACTGCTTCCTCAAGGTAGGCAATGCTCCGTTAAGTTCGTAACGCCACTCTGAGCCTGCGTTCTGCAAGGCGGTGTTCATGGCATCGACGGCTTTCTGCCAGGTAACGTCAGTGCCGTCCACCTTCGTGGCTCCGGTGCTTTTCTTATTGTAGCCGATACCTTGTTCATGATTGTTCTTCCAATAGCCGGCGGTCACGGTGGTGTAGTTATTTCCCAAAAAGCCGCCGATATGTACTTGGCCAGTGCTACTACCCGTACTGGTTACGTTGCCCGTGGCATAGCAGGCAAGGAGGCTGATTCCTGCGTTCATTCCCACCAGACTGCCGCCAGCGATATTCTTTGCGGGGTTTATTTCTATGGTCACGTTGCCCGTGGCATAGCAAGCGGTCAGGGTGGCACTCGAATTCGTCTGACCTGCCACGCCGCCGACATCGACCGTTCCCTTCACTGTGGCAGAGGAACTGCATCCGGTGATGGAACCGCCTATTTGAGCACCCACCACACCGCCGACATACACCGTGCCGCTGACGCTGCCCGACACCGAGCAGTTTTCAATGGTGCCCCAGCTATATCCTACCACGCCGCCAATACTGCCGCCATATATTTGATTGCTTGTTATCTGTACGCCCTCCATCACCACGTTCTTCACCGTACCAGCTCTATTGAGCCAGCCGAACAGACCCGCAAATTCGTCATTTGTCGTAAAGGTCAGCCCCGTAATGGTATGGCCGCCACCGTCGAAGGTGCCTTTGTATGAGTTGTCGTAGTCTGTGCCTATCGGTGTCCAGTCTTTGCCTGTGAGGTCAATGTCAGTGTCGAGGGTAATGTTAATGTTGCTCTTACCTCCGTTCACTAATTCGGCTATATTCATCAGACCATCGGCGGAGGTCACGGTGTAGCTGCCGTCGTCCTCTATGATATAGCCTTTTGCCGCAGCGAGGGAGACGGTGTAGGTATATTCACCGCCCGCCTGCCAGTCGGTAGCATTCTTCATCTTATAAACGAAGGTCTTGCCGTTGGTGAAGGTGCAGGTGATAAAGGTAGTGCCAGCTGCCACATTTTGCGGGGCTACGATGGCGGTGTAGGTGTTGCTGCCCTTGTCATACGGGACGATTATATCCGGGTTGTCGCCTTCGGTGGAGAGGCCCGTCAGCTGCACGGATGCCAGCCCCTCGGTGTAGTCCGTCAGAACGATGGTTACCCGCGCCGTGCGGTGGGTGAAGCGGAGCGTGGGGCTACCATAGGTCACCGTCTGTCCGTCGGCTACGATGAGGTCGCTGCCCTCGAAGTCTTTCCGGGCACTTTGGTTGGCTTTTACCTTCACAGCAGAAGGGGTTGTCTCGCCAGCGGTGTAGGGCCACCACGCTGTGACGGTGATGTCTTTGCGGTTGGTCCAGTAGTGCGGGTCGGTGGAGGTCAGCGTGGCGCTGGCGGGGTCGGCGGTGGTGAGCGTCACGTCGTATGCCTTCACCGTGCCGTCCATCAGGACTGCCACGCTCTGCACACCCTCCCAGTCGCCGTCCACGGTGGAACGGGTATTGGCGATGGCTGTCGCAGCGGGGTTCAGCCCCGTGGCGGTAAAGACGATGGGTGTGCCTTCCGCCCCTTCCTGCAGGAAGCCCGCTTCGTCCTGCGTGCAGGCGGCAATGCCGAGCAGCAGGGCTATGGCTGCAGATGTATGGATGATTGTTCGTTTCATGATGCGTGTTGTTTAGGG
>UMAY01056882.1_pt1 | contig 12209 bp, 3 predicted proteins | sample 1963831 | NCBI WGS metagenome assembly UMAY01 (sample SAMEA4835928, study PRJEB28245) | human gut metagenome | biome: gut microbiome; material: fecal sample | place: Denmark | collected 2008 | reverse complement strand
GGCCTTGCCGCCAAGCTTGCCGTTCTCAACCGCGTCGCCAGTCACCTTGACGGCGGCGGCATTGTCGGTGGCGAAGGCCTGCAGCACCGGGTTTGCCTCGGCGTCGACCGGCAGATCAACCGTGTAGTCGGTCTTGGCCGGGTCGAAGCCTTCAACGGTTTCGCCGTCAAGACGCAGGTCGCCCAGCGTGGCATCGGATGCTGGCTGCGGGGTGAGTACCGTGCTGTCTTGTGCGAACACCTGGATCTCAGCCACGTTGATGTACACCTTGGTGTCCTGCAATGTGTTAGTCAGGCGGATGGCCTTGGCCTTTACCGGGGTGCCGAGCACGAAGTCAACGGTCGGGGCGTCGGCGGCGGTGATGCCGTCGGAGCCAGAGCCGGCATCGCCGGCCTGTATCTTCCAGCCATCCTTGGTACCGACTCCATGCCATTCGCCAGCCTCATCCTGGTATTCCAGCGTCTGGCTCTTCGGCCAAGACGCACGACCATCGTAGTAGAAGAAGGTCTTCACTTCGGTGATGGTCTGAGCTTCGTCGAAGGTGAACGTGGCGACCGGGTCCACCGTCGAGGCGGTGGAAGCCCAAGTGGACCAACCCTTTGACGTAGTGTCACCATCGATGGCCTTGGAAGCGGAGGCACCCTCCTGGAAGTTCACCGAGAAGTTCGTGCCAGAGGCCGCGGCGATGTTCTTCGCAGCACCCTGAACCGGCGTCACGAATGCCTGAATTTCGGTGGCGTTCATGTAGTCGTTGTTCACGGTGTTCACAATGCGCACCTTCGTGGCATTCACTGTGCCCTTATCGGCCTTGAACGTCACCGTCTGGCCTGCGGCAGGCTTAACATCGCTACCGAATTGCATCCACGTCTCGCCATCAGTGGTGTACTCGGCCTTGGCGGAAGCCGGAGCCTTGTCACCATACGTAATGGTCACGCTGCTAAGCTCACACTCAGAGCCGAAGTCAATCGTGGCGGTCGGGCTGGCGGAATAGTCACCAGCAGAGTTCCACGTCACCCAGGCTTCAGCTGACGTGTCACCATCGGTGAGCTTCTTCCACTGATCGCCCTTGCTGTATTCCGTCTGCTGGTTGGTCACGGTCAGGCTGGAAGCAGTGTCGGCCACATTCTCAGGCGTGGCGGCGGTGACATAGATCGTGCCCTTCAGCGCAATCGTGGTCGCGTCGTCCAGCTGGTACGTACCGGTCACGGCAATGTTGTCGCCAGCCTTGGCATCGGCGAGCTTGGTATCAAGCCCATCGAAGTTCCACGTAACCTTAGCCGCATCGCCCTCGAATGCAGGCGATGCCTTGACGTGCAGATACACCGGCGCAGCCTCAAGCGCGGCCTTCGCCTCGCTCGCACTGGTGCCGGCCAGCACTGTAGCCGATACCGGATCGGAAACGGTGAGCGCGCCAACGTAGACCGTAGCGGCGACATTGAACTCGTTGCCGTACACATCGGTGGCGGTAGCGGTGGCTTCGTAGGTGCCTTCCTTGGCCACATCGACCTTGGAAGTATCCCAGTTGGCAACCGTGGCCTTGCCTTCGCCCCAGGTGTAGTAGAGCGTGACTTCGGTCGGCAGCGCGGCCTTCTCGTTAACGGCGGTCTGCACGTTCACGGTCTTCTGGCTGGTCGGCGTTACATTGCGTAGAGTCCATGTCTGGTTGGCGGACGGCGAAGTGCCGCTCGGTGACTGCCACAAGCCAACCTTCGTGCCGACTGTGGTACCAGAGTTATCCACATCGAGGTTCGTCTTAGTCGCGGCATTGAGCAGCTGGTAGGTCGAACCATCGGAAGTGTTGAGAATCCACTTGGCAGCCGGGTCGGACTTAGCGGCCTCAACCGTTTCGTTGGAAAGCGCGTTCGTGCCATCCTTGGACACCAGCACCTTGCCTTCGGCGTTAGTAATCACATAAGCCTTGAGATCAGGGCGCTCGGAGTCGGCGGGCTGCTCGATCTGGGTAAAGGTCCAAGTCTGCTTCTTGGCGTTCTCGGCATCGGAAGCGACGTTGGCCAGGGACAGCGCGGAATCACCAGAAGTGGTATCAGCCACGGCCTTGCCGGACTGCTTACCAACGAGCTGGTAAGTGTCGCCGGTCTCGACGGCAGCATCCTTAGCGTAGCCGGTCACGCCAGTGAGCTGGATGGAGGCGATAGAACGGGCGGGCACAGTGACCGTAGCGGTCTTGGCAGCCTTGTCAATCATCACAGAGCCTTCAGCTTGCTTGACGTTGCTGGTCTTGGCGAAGACTTCCGGAGTGGCGGAATCGACACCCGCGTTCTTGTCTTCGGCAGAGGTTTCGGTGGTCAGGTAGAGCTCACCGTAAGCGTTGTCGGCAATCTCGCCGTACTTCGACAGGTCGATGACGAAGGTCTGGTCAGAGGTGCCGGAGTTGCGGTGGATGACGGTCTGTGTCTTGCCATCGTCGGAGGTGGCAGTCATGTTGTTGTCTTCATCGTTGTTGGCGATGACCTTGTCGCCCGCGTGGATGAAGTGGGTGATGGCCTTGACGCCGTTGTACTTGGCGTTTGCAATAACCGTGCACGGTTCAAGTCCATCGGTGGTACCGCCGTTGTTGTTCACGCGGCGCTCGGAGTAGAGCTTGCCGTCCTTACCGGCCACGGTGCAGTCGAAGTCAATCAGCACGGTGCCCCAGTTGGTGTTTTCACCGGCCGGGTTCACGTTCGAGCCCATCTGCATGTTGTAGAGGTCCTCGACCACCTGCCAGAAGGTGAAGTCCTTGGACTGCAGGCGGGTGACGTTGGAGCTGATCTTGCTCATCATGCCCAGCGCGTTGTCGAAACCGTACGGGTTGTAGGAGCCGGACTGCCAGGAGCCGTCCACCTCGCTCATCGACAGCTTCTTGCCGTCTGCCTGAGCGATATCGCGCGATTGCATCTGGCTGCCGTCGGAGTAGGCGTGAACATTGTACTGATCGATAAGGTCCTTGATCGCCTGCGGGTACTGGTTGTACGACTTGACAAAGTCAGCGGAGTTTGTAGCATCAGTGGCTGCGATGATGGTGTCATCATTGTCCTTGAGCGCCTCAGCGAGTGCGGTAATCGTCTGCTGCTGCTGGGCGTTATTGATATGCATACCCTCCTGCGGCTTCTTCAGCGCGTTGGAGTATGGGGTGACGGACTTATCTTTGTCGGAGTAGTACTTATCCCAGTAGTTGTTAATGAGCTTGGTGTTGTCATCGCTCTCATCGGTGTACTTCGAAGCCATGTCGCCCGGAGTGCCCCAGTAACTGGTCTCGGACTCGTTGAACGGCTCGACCGTGTCAACGTTTGCGCCAAGGCTTTCGAGGTGCTCGACGTTCTTGGTCATGTACTGAGCGAATTTCTCAGGGTTTGCAAGATTATTGCTACCAGAGTTGTATCCACCAGTGGCGTAACCGCTGTTGGTCAGGAACCACGGAGCGGAGTTGGCGAAGGCCTCTACATCGGTGATGTCGGGGTTATCGCCGGTGGCACCGCGCTCAATCCACCAGTCTTGGGCGGCGGACTTGGAGAAGTCATACTGGTTGTCGTCAGTCGGGTCGAATGCCGCAGCCAGCTTGTCTTTGTCGGCCTGCTTGGTGGTTACGCCATTGCCATACGTGCCGGAGCCGGTGGCGTCATCTTTCCACGTGCCAGGCACGGCAGCGCCTTGGCGCATGAATGGGTAGCCGTAGGCAACATCGGAGGCATTGCCGCCGCCCACGTTGTAGCGGGCCATGTTCAGGTCCAGTCCTTCATCACCGAAGATGGACTGGTAGAACTGTTCGCGCAGCTGCTTGCCGTATTCCACAGCCTTAGCCTTGGAAGCGTCATCGCCGAGATTGGTGGTGATGGCCGATTCCTCGCCGAGGCTGCCGGTGGCGTTGGCGAACCAAGCCAGCGAGGTGCCCCAGCCATCGAAACTGTTGGCATACCACGGGTTCGGGGTCACGGTAATGGCATCGTTATCAGCCGCATACGCAGTGCCGGCAACCGCAAACGCCCCTCCTCCCACTAGTGTTGCCGCCGCAACCATTGCAGCAAGCGATTTGCTCAGTACCCTCATTGGTCTCCTTAGTGTTCCTGCTGTCCGCCTTATACCGGAAAAATCGGCCTTTGCTTCACTGAGCCGGCCTCTTTGCCTGATACATGACCTACGTCGACTCCTTCTTTCGGCGCAGCCAAAATGTTTACGCAAACATTTTGATATGAGCGATTTTATCACAAAACCGTCACCCAGCAAACAACTTCAGAGACCACAAACGACGCACAAAGTCATGAGCCATTCGAATTGCGCTGGCCCAATCGCTACGAATCATATTTGCCGTAGCCCTTAAGTGAATCCCACTGCATCGAGATATCGCGCCCGCTATCCCTTCCGATAACGCCGACCACGCGTGTTGCCTTCAGCAATCAGCTTTCCTTGCGCAACTAAACCGTTTAGGAATTTGCGGACTGTTCTGTTATCGAGCTCTGTTATCTTGGCGAGTTCAGGTACAGTCACATAGTCAACCTCTGTCAAGCGTCGATTCATCGCCGACAGCATCGCTGCCCGCGAATCAATTTCACCCGATGCGGTTGCATCTGCTTTCTTACCATCCACACGTTCCCCGCCAATGAGCCTCGCACCCTCTTCGGCATCTTTCTCAACTACAGATCTCACGCTAGCAAAACCAGAACCATCCACGGTCTTCAGCGCAGGAACAATAGGAATCGTCGCCTCGAATATGTCACCATCGCGGAACTCAGGCTCTCGCTCAGTATATTGCCGGGACGCTCTTATCAGATTCCGCAGTCCGCTACCCAGCTGCTCGGCTATGCCGGTCTGCACAAACACATTAGCGATAATCGGATTCTTTGGCATTGGCGTGAACTCGCCCAGCTTCATTCGACCTTCAAAGAATGAGCGCGAAGCATTAACCGTCCGGATGGATTCATTATCAATGGTGACACGCGCCACCACCGGACTGGAATACTCCCGATGCATGAGGCTGTTTGCCACCAATTCACGGGCGATCATCGTACGCGGGCTCACTCGCTTATCGCCCTTTAACACAAAGTGGTCAGGCAGATTCCGCTCAGTAAATTCACGGAGTTGCTCGTACGAATCGAACAAGTTGGTCCGCACCATAAGTCGGTCATCGTATCGGTCAATATTGTCTCGCCGAACCACGGCATCAGTAATATACGCTGGGCAAACCGAGGAAATGACTTCATCCTTGCCCAAGAGCAGCACTGCAGCAAGATTAAAGCCCTCTTCGCCGGTCGTGTAATCACGATCGTATAGCTTGGCGCTGCGGAACAGTTCTTCGTCAGACATAGTTCCCCAAGGGTGCCCAGCTCGCTGAGCGACCGCCAGCTGCCGCATTCGCGCAATCAGCTCAGGACGCAAATCAAACGGAGTCACGTAACGGAAAATTCGCCGTTCGGAATAGTAGTTCTGCTTGCGAATATACATTTGACTAATCTGGATATCGCTTTCGATGTGTGTATCCACATCAGCAATGCGACCAAACACTGCGCCCTTGAACCGCACAACCGAAGAACTCGGAGCTACCCAAATACGAACAATAATCCGTTCGTCGTACTCGATATGTTCCGTTTCCACCATTGGAGCCGGTTCGAACATCTTACGATTAGACACTACGTTGACAACGTTGCGCTCTATCTCACTAACGCGCTTAGAATCGACGCCGAGCACTTGACCGTCATCGTCAACGCCAAGATAAATGCTGCCACCAGAACGATTGGCGAATGAGCATACAGTCTCAAAAGTATCCGTATGAGGCAATTCGCTGCAGCGCTTGAACTCGACCATAGATGATTCACCGGCCTGCAGCACTTGCATAAGTTCATCCTGCGTCATCGCATTCCGCCCTTCATAGCGATAATTCATACATTAGGACATGGCACTTATCGTATTTTAGCATCTAATTAGTACATTAGGACATTGTTTTATGTCCTAATGTACTAATTAGGCGGCTAATTGTACTAATAATTGCACACTGATGTACTAATCCGATGATCGAATGCACTAATTGTCCGCGCAAATGCACTAATCGGATGACCGAATGTATCAATGAGACCTATAGGCAGCCGATTGGCTGACGATCAGCCCAGTCATTGGCTATCGGCCGCTAGCCAGTCAGCCGCCAACAGCCAACAGCCACCCAACCAATAGCCGCCAGCCAATCAGCCCGTCCAATCACTCCTTGTGTTCCAGTGCGGCCTTCAAATCGCGGCTACGGTAGCGTTCGCGCAGCATAGAGAATCCACCGAAGCCCACAAGCCACACCAGGCCGGCAATCGCGGAATTGCGCGTATCGTCCGCAAGGAACAACGTCAGGTAGATGAACACGAAGAACACGATTGCCACCGTATTGAGCACCTTCCAAGCGGGCATGACGAACCCGTCCGGAATGAAATCAGCGGAGCGACGGTACTTGCGGTGTGCCATCAGCGTCAGGATGTAGATGAACAGGAACACCGCGGAGCTGGCGGACGAGAACAGCACGAACGCTCCGGACACGCCGGGGATGGCGTTGACGATCGGCGACAGCAGTATCAGCGCCGCGGACACCAGGATGGCGCGGGCCGGCACCTTGCGATCGGACACCTGACCGAGCTTGTTGAGCGTCGGGTTCGGCGACACCTCGGACAGCTGGTACAGGTGGCGGCCAGCCGAGTACAGCAGCGAGTTCAGCGCGGAAGATGCGGCGGTAATCACCACGAAGAACACCAGCGCAGACGCCCAATTCAGCCCGGCATACTGGAACACCATAATGAACGGGGAGGCAAAGGAGCCGTCCTTGTTCGGCTTGAACGAGGTCCACGGCACAATGCACATGATGGCCACCAGTGCGCCCACATAGAAGATGAGCACGCGCACGATAATCTCGTTGATGGCCTTGGGCAGCACCTTGCGCGGATTCTTGGTCTCGGAGACGGTGACGCCCACGAATTCAATCATCTCGTAGGCGAAGAACACCATCTGGAAGCTCATGAGGAAGGCCATCCAACCGTTCGGCGCGAACGAGAAGTTGGCGAACAGGTTGTCGAATCCGGCGTGGCCGGCCGGGCTCACGTGGTCCACGCCGTGAATCTGCACGGCCGGGTAATGGTAGCCGATCACGATCATGACCACGGCGGTGGCGATCATCGCGCAAATCAGCGTGATCTTGATCATCGAGAACCAGAATTCCACCTCGCCGAACACCTTGACGGCAATCAGGTTGATGGAGACCAGCGACACCAGGAAACACAGCTCGATCAGCCATTTCCAATGGGTCAGGTCGATGCCGAACGTGTCGAAGAAGGTGATGAAGTACGTGGAGACGGCCGTGATCTCGGTCATGCCCAGCAGCACGAGCGCGGCCCAATACGTCCAGCCGGCGAAATGCCCCCACCCGTTGCCAAGGTAACGGGTGATGAAATTGATGAAGGTGTGCTGGCTGGGGTCACGGTACATCATTTCGCCGATGGCGCGCATCAGGAAGAACATGATGACACCGACCAGAATGTACACGAAGATGATCGAGGGGCCGGTTAGCGAGATTGACTTGCCCGAGCCCAGGAACAGGCCGGTGCCGATGGTGCCGCCAATGGCGATGAACTGCACGTGGCGATTGCTCAGGCCACGCTCCATCTCGTTGGTCTGGTCCAGGCTTTCGACAGACTTGAGTTTGCCCGTAGCCTGCTGTGTACCACCATTCACATTCGTATCGGCCATACTGATTTCATTTCTCTTCTCTGCCGCCCGATTGTTACGCACCAGACGCGATACTCGTTCAAAACAAGTTCAAACTGTATCACCGAAATATGTCACGAAAACCGCTCAGCTCAAGAATACATGCGATGATACTGTAAATATTCCGCCAAAAAGTTCAATTCATCAACACCAAATTGAACTTCTACCTCTATTCCACGGACTTGAGCGAGCTGACCGGGTCTACGCGATCGAGCACTGGGTTGGTGAACAGCTGCACCAGCAGCGCGAACGCCAGCGTCGCCACCACGGCAATCGCATAGCTGTACCAGTGCACTTCCACTTCGAAATACAGCGACGGCATATTCAACGCAGCAGTCAGTAATCCGCCTATCCACCTGCCAAGCGGCAGACCAACCACCACACCCATACCGGTCAATATCATCATCTCGCGGTTCACGTAGTTGTGCACCTCGCGGTCATAGAAGCCCAGCACCTTCAGTGTGGCCATCTCGCGGATGCGTTCGGACACGTTCGTATTGGCCAACGTAAACAGCACCACCAGCGCCAGGCCGCCGGCGAGCCCCACAATCAGCGCCACCACGGCACCCATCAAATCGAACTTAAACGTGGCGGCCAGATGCGCACAGCTCACGGCCTTGAGCACCGACGATTCCTCGCCCAACCGATCCGCATATTCGGCCTGTTCGGTCTCGGAACCTTTCAGCTTGGCGAGCATCGCGTTCCACGTCAAGGTCGAGGCAGTGCCATCTCCCGAAGCCGAAGACGTCACACCGTCGGCCGCAAACTTCTGGTCGTACAGTCGCTCACTGATGTACACATCAGAGCCGATGAGGTTGCGCGTCACCGCCGCAACCTTCACCTTGGCCCGCCCGCTGCCGCCATTGCTCAACGTGACGGTGTCGCCCGCATGAATATCCAACGAATTGGCTGCGGACTTCGCCACAATCACACCACTATCGTCCAGCGCTACAGTGCCGCCACCCGCTTTGCCGAAGATATTGGGCAGCCCAAACCATCCATCATCGCCAGCTTGTTCCAGCGTGACCATATCGTTCAAGATATTCAGCGAATCGTTGGGCACCGTCATCAGCTGCACGGTTTCGCTTTCCTGCGCCGCATTGCTCATCTCGCCGCTATCCACGCGCAGATTCAGCGTTTCGATGGCCCGGCCATCTTGTGCCACCTGCTTGCGCATCGCGGCGGCGTCATCGTCATTGGCCACCACCATCAAGTCATACTGGTAGATCTGCTCATATTGCTTGACGCCAGTCGTGTCGACGGTGTCGTTAATCGCAAATCCGCAGATAATCAACGCTGTGCAACCGGCCACGCCACCCACGGTCATAATCAAGCGCGACTTGAATCGGAAGATATTGCGCGCAGTGACTTTGCCGAGGAAGTTCAGCCGGCTCCATACCGGGCGAATCCGCTCCAACAATATGCGAGCGCCCGCCTTCGGCGCCTTCGGGCGCATCAGCGCGGCGGGCGTGTGCCGTATCTCCTCGCGGCAGGCGAGCGCGGTGGCCACGCCCACACCGACCACGAACAGCACGATGCCGGCCGAACCGTACAACCAGTCGTATTCGAGTCGCACACCGGGCAATATATACAGTCCCTCAATCACCACCATCAGGAATGCCGGGATGCCGAGGAATCCGACCAGCAGACCGATGCCGCCGCCGACCAAGCAGGCGAGCAACGCGAACAGCAGATACCGGCTGGACACGGCGAGTCCGCCATAGCCGAGTCCAAGGTAGGTGCCGATAAGTCCGCGATCTTCCTCGACCATGCGGGTCATGGTGGTCAGGCTCATGAGCACGGCGACCAGCAGGAACACAATCGGGAATGCGCGGCCGATGGATTCGATGGAACTGACATCTGATTTGAGCGAGCTGAATCCGTCGATCGAAGCGCGCGTCTGCACATACCAACGTGCGTTGGCCACATCGTCGATGCGCCGTTGCTGCTTGGCGAATTCGCTTTCCGCTTCGCTTCGCATCGCATCGAGTGCAGACTGCGCATCATCCAGTTTCGCCTTGCCGTCCGCGAGCTGTTGTTCGCCTTCTTTCAGCTGCCGCTCGCCTTCTTCAAGCTGCCGCTTGCCGCTGGCCAGTTGGGCGGCCTGCGCTTCAAGTTGCGCCGACTGGGTTTCGAGGGTTGCGGCATTCGCTTCGAGTTCCGCGGATTTGGTATTGAGCTGTGCCTCTCCTGCAGCCGCTTCCTGTTCCTTGGCGGTCAGTTGCGCGTTCTGCTGGTCCAAGGTGGATTGTGCGGGGGCAATGGTTTCGTTTAATGTGCGCTGCAAATCGGCTTTCTGCTGGGCCAGACTGTCTCGCTGCGTTTGCAGTTCCGTTTGCTTGGCGGTCAGCTGTTGCCGCAGATCGCTGATTGACGGCACTTCAGGCACGGTAATGCCAAGGCGCGCGAGCAGTTGCTTGATGGCCTGCCATGTGGGTGAGTTGAGGTCGATATTCGGGTCAAGTTGCGCCAGTAGATTGTTGGCCTGTTGAATCATGGGCAGCATCTGATCAATTTGCGCCATGCCTTGGTCGATTTGGGTAATGCCCTGTTCGATTTTCGTGCGATTGGCGGTCAGTTCCGTTTGCGCCGCATCGAGCTGTTTGCGAGCCGAGGTGAGCTGCGTTTTGCCTGATTCGAGCTGGGTGCGCGCTTCGGCTATCTGCTGGCGACCTTGCGCGATCTGTTGACGGGCCGTTGCAATCTGCGCACGTCCATCGGCGAGCTGCCGTTCGCCATCGGTAATGGTTGTCCTGTTGTTCTCCAATTCGGTACGGCTATCTTGCAATGTCGTTTCGTTGGCTTCCAGCTCGGCCCAGTTGTCGTCGATCTGCTTCTGGGCTTCGTCCAGCTGCTCGTTGGCCTCGTCTTGGGCATCGTCCAGTTTGCGCTGCGCGCTGGAGACGATCTGTTGACGACGGGCTTTCTGGCGTGTGGTCTGTATCTGATGTTCGATACGGTCGGCCACGGTTTTGACGGCTTCATCGTAGGCATCGGAAAACGTGTCAAAATCGGACGCACCAGTGACGGCAACCGATATCGCAGTGTATATATTGCCGGTCACGCCGTCGCTGGGTGCAAAGAACGTATAGTCCTCGGATGAGGTGGACCGGAAGGAGGTCATGCCCGAATAGCCGTCTGGATTGTTGAGGTCGCGCGGGTCAAGTACGACGCCGGTGATGGTGAGTTTCGTGGGGAACTGCGGGGATTGCTCGGCGTCGGCGTCCGTATTGGCGGCGGACTTCGCATCGGATGCCGAGGCATTGGCGGCGACACCTACCGTATCGGCATTATTGGAATCGTCAGTCTCCGTGGCCGCTACCGATATGACGGATGAAGAGGTGTCTTGTGGCGTCACAGTAATGGTGCCGCCAATCTTGAGTCCGCTATCGTTCAGGAACTGCTGAGTCACCGCCACTTCGCCGGCCTTGTTCGGCAGTTTGCCTTGCTGCAGGTACGGCTGATCAAGCCCTTCGGTACCGATTTCCTGCATGGTCACGGTTTTCTTGGTGCCGTCCACCAACGTGGTCACCGTCTGAGAACGTTCGGGCTGCACGGTTTGCACACCGTCGATTCGGCGCAGTGCCGCCGCATCATCATCGGTCAGGCCGTATGTGGATAGCACCTGCAGGTCATGCAGTCCCTGCTGATCGTAAAAACGACCGGCCGCCAGAAAAGCATCGCGGCATCCGGCGTAGATGCCGGTCAGCACGGCCACGCCAAGCAGCGTAATGACGGCGATCGAGACGAACCTCTTCCAGCTGCGCAGCCAGCAACGCAACGTATCTTTGGCAAATACCGCAGAAACGCCCGCTCCTCGACCGCCGCTATCGTCGAGGTTCCGCCGTTTCACAGAATGTTTCACAGGTTGTTTCACAAATCGCCTCGCTTGTTTCACGGGGTGTTTCACAGAGTGTCTTGCAGTGAGCATCGCCAATCACCTACCATTCGATATCGGCGATGGGCCGCGGCGTTGCGTTGACCTCCTCGCTGGTCACCTTGCCGGAGCGGAAGCGAATCACTTTGTGAGCCATCGGTGCAAGCGCGGAATTATGCGTGATGATCATTACGGTCATGCCTTGTGTTTGGCAAATATCCTGCAGCAACTGCAACACTTCCTTGCCGGTCTCGTAATCGAGCGCACCGGTCGGCTCATCGCACAACAACAGCTTCGGCTTTTTGGCAATCGCGCGGGCGATGGATACACGCTGTTGTTCGCCGCCGGACAGTTGCGCGGGGAAGTTGTCCATCCTCTCCCCCAGTCCGACTTTGCGCAGCGTTTCCTCTGGATCGAAATGGTCAGGGCAGATTTGCGAGGCGAGCTCCACGTTTTCGAGCGCGGTAAGGTTAGGCACCAGATTGTAGAACTGGAAGACGAAGCCGATATCGTTGCGCCGGTAGGTCACCAGTTCCTTTTTCCGCAGACCCGTAATATCGCGTCCGCCGACCACTACGCGGCCGGTTGTGGCGGGATCCATGCC
>UMAY01036525.1_pt1 | contig 12431 bp, 10 predicted proteins | sample 1963831 | NCBI WGS metagenome assembly UMAY01 (sample SAMEA4835928, study PRJEB28245) | human gut metagenome | biome: gut microbiome; material: fecal sample | place: Denmark | collected 2008 | reverse complement strand
CTGCCGCCAGTGCGAACACATCAGGAAAACGGGCCACAAAACGTTGATAGTAATCATATCCCTGAACCACACGAGTTTGTTGTAGAATAATCTCCGAGATCCATATCAAATAAGGATTTTTTGTCCTTCTCCACGGCAAATCACGCCCGTTTTCCCTATACCAATCTATCAATTTTCTGCTAAAATTCTCCATATCAGTATTATATAAAAGTGCATTCTATGCAATATTTCCGCAAAAGTAAACCAAGAAAATGGAAGAAGATGCTTTTTTTAGGAAATTTATTCTGAATATATTTCTTAAAGAGGGAGAAAAGCTATATATTTGCAGTCCAAAAAATTAAGATATAAGTATAACAATAATTATTTAGCGAAATGACTAAAGCAGATATCGTAAACGAAATTACGAAAAATACCGGTATTGACAAGGTGACAGTGTTAACCACACTTGAGGCTTTCATGGATACAGTAAAGGATTCATTATCTAAAGAAGAAAATGTGTACCTGCGTGGTTTTGGAAGTTTTGTAGTGAAGAAAAGAGCTCAGAAGACTGCTCGCAACATTTCAAAGAACACTACAATCATTATTCCGGAGCACAATATTCCGGCATTTAAACCAGCTAAGACATTTACATTATCAGTAAAGAAATAATAAACAAGAGTATTAACCCATAAAATTTGAAGCTATGCCAAGCGGAAAGAAAAGAAAAAGACACAAAATGTCTACTCACAAGCGTAAAAAAAGACTAAGAAAGAACAGACATAAAAGCAAAAAATAATTTGTAGTCTGTCTGTGACGACAAATAAAGAACAAACCTTGCAAAGCAACAAAAGTCTTTCAGGTTTGTTCTTTGTTTAATGAGAAAAGTGAACAATTTAAAAATACAAAAGTGACAAGCGAACTAGTAGTAGACGTACAACCCAAAGAGATTTCCATCGCACTCCTTGAAGATAAAGCGTTGGTGGAATTTCAGAAAGAAGGAAGAAGTGCTTCCTTCAATGTGGGAAATATGTATTTGGGACGGGTAAAGAAACTAATGCCCGGCCTTAATGCCTGTTTCGTGGATGTCGGCTTTGAAAAAGATGCTTTTCTTCATTATCTAGACCTAGGTCCTCAATTTCATTCTTATCAGAAGTATCTGAAGCAAGTTTTAAGCGACCGTAAAAAACTTTTTCCCATCACAAAAGCTACTATGCTGCCTGATATTGAAAAGGAAGGGACGGTTTCAACCACCCTCCAACAAGGTCAGGAAGTTATTGTGCAGATTGTAAAGGAACCTATCTCGACCAAGGGCCCCAGACTAACCTGCGAATTGTCATTCGCCGGACGTTATTTGGTATTAATCCCTTTCAACGATAAGGTTTCGGTATCACAAAAAATTAAATCGAGCGAAGAACGCGCCCGTCTGAAACAGTTATTGCAAAGCATCAAACCGAAAAACTTCGGAGTGATTGTACGCACCGTAGCGGAAGGCAAAAGGGTGGCCGAGCTTGATGCAGAGCTTAAAGTCTTGCTGAAACATTGGGAAGAAACAATCACTAAAGTACAGAAGGCTCCCAAACTGCCGGCATTGGTATACGAAGAGACCAGCCGCACAGTGGCCATGTTGCGCGATCTTTTCAATCCGTCTTATGAGAACATCTATGTGAACGATGAAACAGTGTTCCATGAGATTAAGGATTATGTATCACTTATCGCCCCTGAACGAGCCGAAATCGTAAAACTGTACAAGGGTCAGCTTCCCATATTCGACAATTTCGGTATTACCAAACAAATCAAATCCTCTTTCGGGAAAACCATTTCGTATAAAAGTGGAGCTTACCTGATTATTGAACACACAGAAGCACTTCATGTAGTGGATGTCAATAGTGGAAACCGCTCCAAATCTGCCAACGGGCAGGAGGCTAACGCACTGGATGTAAACCTGGGTGCCGCCGACGAACTGGCACGCCAGTTAAGATTGCGTGATATGGGTGGTATTATCGTGGTTGACTTCATTGATATGAATCTAGCAGAGAACCGGCAGAAACTGTACGAACGTATGTGCCAAAACATGCAGAAAGACAGAGCAAAACATAACATTCTGCCCCTCAGTAAATTTGGATTGATGCAAATTACCCGCCAACGCGTGCGTCCTGCCATGGATGTCAACACGAATGAAACCTGTCCCACCTGCTTCGGGAAAGGTAGCATAAAGCCATCCATCCTTTTTACGGATACTTTGGAGAGTAAGATTGACTACCTGGTCAACAAATTGAAGATAAAGAGATTTACGCTGTACATCCATCCGTACATCGCAGCATATGTGAATCAGGGTCTGGTTTCCCTGAAGCGCAAATGGCAAATGAAATACGGATTCGGAATAAAGATTATCCCAGACCAAAGTCTGGCCTTCCTGCAATATCGGTTCACCAATGTTCACGGTGAGGAGATAGACATGAAAGAGGAAATCGAAATCAAGTAAAAGAAAAGGGAGTGATAAAAAATGTCACTCCCTTTCTTTATTTCACTACTCTAATATGCAAGGCTTGATTTCGAAGTTTCACAAGCTCAAACACCAGTCACATTCTGCCGATTATAACTCACCCAACCATCACAAAGCTGGCAAAACAAAAGCACATCCGTTGCCCCTATTTTATTTGCCTTGCTTATAGTCTTTCACTATTCCCTCCGCAATCCAATTTGCCAATGCCTGACGGTTATTCTTCAGAACCAGCCGTTGTTGGTCACGCTTGTTCCGAATATTTCCCAATTCCAAAAACACCGCTACGGGAGTCGTATTACGCAATACATACAAATTACGTTCACTCACCGTTCCGCGAAAGCCACGGTTTGGCTGATGCTTGTCATATTTCCTATCAAAGGTACGGTGCAAGTTATTGGCCAACCGCCTACCCTTCGTACTTTTAGGAGCGTTATAAAAAAACACATCTGTCTGCTGTCCCTTACTGCGACTGTCCACATGAATAAATACAGCTCGTTTGTAACTGCTCTTATCTTTCCGATACAGTTTATTCACCCAGTCACAACGTTGCTTCAAACGAGCCACCTGATTCAAGGGAATAGGATCTCCCATGCAAGTTTCACGTTTACTGTTTGCCAGGACATGACCGTCACGAATACCATCTTTCTTATCTTGAATGATAATATGCACCTTCGCACCGCGTGACAACAACTCACGTGCCAACCGCAGAATAATATCGTATGCATACTCATCCTCATGCAACTGACGCCCCTGATAGATACCGATGGCCCCAGGATCGGGACCTCCGTGACCACTCACCAAATAAAAACAAGCTCCGCTTAGTTCATTGGATGTAATCTGATAGGTAGCATATTCCTTTCCAAATAATGCCTCTTTGCCGGTACGAGGCTTTTTCTTCGCCAGAAGCGGTGATAGAACAAAAAATAAAAACGTGACAAATAGTACCGATCCTCTCATTATCTGTTATTTTTCTCCCAACATTTCATCTATCTTCTTGCACAAAGAAGAGAATTCTTCTTCATTGTACAAACGGGTCAGCATTACAATCTTGCCCGTTTTGTCAATCAATACATTACGGGTGATGCCCGCTTTACGGTCTGCATATCTGGCAAAAATATCAGCTCCCGGATCAAGAGCCAACGGATAGGTCACGCCGGTACGTTTGGCAAAAGCCACTACGGTTTCCAAAGGTTCGTCCCGATCCACTCCAAAGAGAGCAAACGCTTTATTATCCTTATGTTTCAACCAGATATCTTTTTCAATAAAAGGCATCTCCTTTCGGCAAACTCCACACCAACTGGCAGTGAACTGAAGCATCACCACCTTGCCACGCAAATCAGAGAGTTTCACTTTCTGTCCGTCTGTCAGTTCCATTTCAAAATCGGGAGCCATATCCCCTACCTTTACTATATAACCGGCATTATCAGGAGTAACCTGTTGTGCCTTCACTGGCTGGCCCAGCAAACATGCGCAAACCAGCAACATCAGACTCATAAACTTCTTCATCGTTCTTCTCTATTTTTATATATTCGCTACAAAGATAGGCTATTCCATCATTTTTTCGTAATTTTGGCACCCAAAATAACTACCAACTTATCAAGAAGATGAATATTTTTTGGGATACAATCACTCATTACAATGCGGGTACCTGGATTTATCAAGTTATTATCACCCTTATCGGCATTATTTTAACCTGTTCTCTATTCAAAAGCCCCACAAAAAAAATAAAAGTAGCGATGAAGTTATATCTCATATTCTTGAATGTATGGATAGCTTCCGTGTATTACATGATTTATTGTGAACCAAGAAGTTACAACAGTGCTTTGGCAGGATTTTGGGGAATCATGGCCATCTTCTGGATTTATGACCTGAAAGTAAACTACACCCCTTTTGACCGGACTCACAAACATACCGCACTAGCCGTCCTGCTTTGTATGTTGCCATTGGCCTATCCACTCTTCTCCCTTATAAGGGGAATGAGCTTTCCCATGATGACCTCACCTGTAATGCCTTGTTCGGTAGCGGTTTTCACCATCGGACTGCTGCTGGCATTTTCCAAACGAGTCAATATCTTTCTCGTCATGTTTCTCTGCCACTGGGCACTGATCGGTTTCACCAAAACTTACTTTTTCCATATTCCCGAAGATTTTCTGCTGGCAAGTTCGGCTGTACCGGGCCTTTATCTGTTCTTTAAAGAATACACAGCTTCCCATCTGCATACTTCCACCCTTTTCCGTGCCCGTATGATTAATCTCGCCCTGATTATTGCCTGCGGTGCAATCGGAGTGCTGTTCATGATATCTATGGTGTGCGAACTGGCTCAAGAACAGGCTTTATCGAAATAAAAACACGTCTTAATGAGGTACTTTGCAAAATCTTTCGTATTTTTGCCAACAAATTGAGTTAATGTTTTAACAGGATGAACGTATTAGAACTAAGTGAACAGGAGATTATCAGACGAAACAGTCTGAATGAATTGCGCGCTATGGGCATCGAGCCATAACCCGCAGCTGAGTATGTAACCAATGCATTTTCTACAGATATAAAAGCTGAGTTCAAGGATGATGAGGAACCTCGCAAAGTATCGGTAGCCGGACGTATGATGAGCCGCCGTGTGATGGGTAAAGCTTCATTTATCGAATTACAGGATTCAAAAGGCCGTATCCAGGTGTATATCACCCGTGATGACATCTGCCCGGATGAAAACAAAGAAATGTACAACACTGTGTTCAAACGTCTGCTGGACCTTGGTGACTTTATCGGTATAGAAGGATTCGTATTCAGAACCCAAATGGGTGAAATCAGTATCCACGCTAAAAAACTGACCGTACTGTCCAAGTCTATCAAACCGCTTCCTATTGTAAAATACAAAGACGGAGTCGCTTACGACAAGTTTGAAGACCCTGAACTGCGTTATCGCCAACGTTATGTTGACCTTGCTGTGAATGAAGAGATAAAAGATATCTTCATCAAGCGCAGTAAAGTATATAGCTCTATGCGCGAATATTTCAACTCAAAAGGTTATATGGAAGTGGAAACCCCGATTCTGCAATCCATTGCCGGCGGAGCAGCCGCACGTCCATTCATAACTCACCACAACGCACTGGATATGCCGCTGTACATGCGTATTGCCAGTGAGTTGTACCTGAAAAGACTAATTGTAGGTGGTTTCGAAGGAGTGTATGAAATAGGTAAGAACTTCCGTAACGAAGGAATGGACCGCACGCACAATCCTGAATTTACCTGCATGGAAATATATGTTGCCTACAAGGACTATAACTGGATGATGGAATTTACAGAAAAAATGATTGAAAAAATCTGTCTGGATGTAAACGGCACCACTCAAGTAAAAGTAGGCGACAACATCATTGACTTCAAAGCCCCGTACAAACGTGTCACCATGCTGGACTCTATCAAGGAACACACCGGCTATGATCTGACAGGCATGAACGAAGAACAGATACGAGAAGTTTGCCAGAAACTCAATATGGAGATTGACGACACAATGGGCAAAGGCAAACTGATCGATGAAATCTTCGGAGAATTCTGCGAAGGTACTTACATCCAGCCGACTTTCATCACCGACTATCCGAAAGAAATGTCTCCACTGACAAAGATACACCGCAGCAATCCGGATTTGACCGAGCGTTTCGAGCTGATGGTGAACGGCAAGGAACTGTGTAATGCATACTCCGAATTGAACGACCCGATTGACCAGTTGGAACGTTTCGAAGAACAAATGAGACTGAGCGAAAAAGGAGATGATGAAGCTATGATTATTGACAAAGACTTCGTCCGTGCGCTGGAATACGGTATGCCCCCCACTTCGGGTATGGGAATCGGTATGGACCGTCTGACAATGCTGATGACCGGACAGTCTACCATTCAGGAAGTATTGTTCTTCCCCCAGATGCGTCCCGAAAAGATTACTCCGAAAGACACTCCTGCCAAATTTATGGAACTGGGAATTTCAGAAGACTGGATTCCTGTCATTCAGAAAGCAGGCTATAACCTGGTGAGCGATATGAAAGAAGTGAATCCGCAGAAGCTGCATATGGACATTTGCGGAATCAACAAAAAATATAAATTGGAACTAACCAATCCTACGGTGGACGAAGTTGCCGGATGGATTGCGAAAATTGAGAATTGAGAATTTAAAGATTGAGAATTATTCCAATTGTCAATTATCCATCATAAATAATAAGCATGAAATTGCCCGGTAAAATAGCGATAATGGGTGGTGGCAGCTGGGCCACGGCTATTGCAAAAATAGTCTTGGCTCAGGCTGAATCAATCAACTGGTATATGCGCCGCGACGACCGAATTGAAGAATTCAAACGTTTGGGACATAATCCAGCTTATCTGACAAGTGTGCGCTTTGAAATAAAGAACATCAACTTCTCTTCAGATATCAACAAGATAGTAAAGGAATCGGATACCCTAATATTCGTTACCCCCTCTCCTTATCTGAAAAGCCACCTGAAAAAGCTGAAAACCAAAATAAAGGACAAGTTCATTGTCACTGCTATCAAGGGTATCGTCCCTGACGAGAACCTGATTGTTTCCGATTATTTTCATCAGGTATACGGTGTTCCCGAAGAGAATATAGCCGTCATTGCAGGTCCGTGCCACGCAGAAGAAGTAGCCTTGGAGCGTCTTTCCTATCTGACTATCGGATGTAAAGACATTGACAAGGCGAAGATATTCGCCCGGCAGCTGGCCGGACATTACATAAAAACTTCTGTAAGCCCGGATGTGGCAGGTATAGAATACGCTTCGGTATTGAAGAATATTTATGCTATCGCCGCTGGAATTTGCAGCGGTCTGAAATATGGCGACAATTTTCAGGCTGTATTGATTTCAAATGCCATTCAAGAGATGAACCGCTTCCTGAATACCGTACATCCCGTAGAGCGTTCTATTGATGATTCCGCTTATCTGGGTGACTTGTTGGTTACCTCCTATTCCAATTTCAGCCGGAACCGCGTATTCGGAACCATGATTGGTAAAGGTTATTCCGTAAAAAGCGCACAGATAGAAATGGAAATGATTGCCGAAGGATACTACGGAACGAAATGTATCAAGGAGCTAAACAAGCACTTGCACGTGAACATGCCTATCGTAGATGCCGTTTATAATATTTTATATGAGCGCATCTCGCCCATGATTGAGATTAAATTATTAACTGATTCATTCAGATAAAATATCAGATACAATGAAGAATATTAGTTTAAACATCGACAAAGTAGCCGGTTTTGTTTCTAAGGAAACAATCGCTGCTTACGAACCTCAGGTGAAAGCCTGCATGGAAACATTGGAAAACGGTACAGGTAAAGGTAATGACTTCTTGGGTTGGTTGCATTTGCCATCGTCTATAACAGCCGAACATTTGGCTGACTTGAAAGCTACTGCCCAGGTTCTGCGCGACAACTGCGAAGTAGTAGTCGTAGCAGGTATCGGTGGAAGCTATCTGGGAGCACGTGCCGTAATAGAAGCTTTATCCAATAGTTTTCAATGGTTGAAAGCAAAACAAGACGGACCCGTCATCGTTTTTGCAGGCCACAATATCGGCGAAGATTACTTGTTCGAGTTGACTGAATACTTGAAGGACAAAAAGTTCGGTGTAATTAATATTTCCAAGTCTGGTACTACTACAGAAACCGCCTTAGCTTTCCGTTTACTGAAAAAACAGTGTGAAGACCAGCTTGGCAAGGAAATGGCGAAGAAAGTGATTGTTGCCGTTACAGATGCCAAAAAGGGTGCCGCACGTGTTACAGCCGACAAGGAAGGATATCAGACTTTCATTATCCCCGATAATGTAGGCGGTCGTTTCTCTGTCCTTACTCCAGTAGGTTTGCTGCCTATCGCAGTGGCAGGATTTGACATTGAGAAACTAGTGGAAGGCGCACGCACGATGGAAACAATATGTGGTCCGGCTACTCCGTTTGCCGAAAATCCTGCCGCTGTTTATGCTGCCACCCGCAATGAATTGTATAAAGACGGAAAGAAGATTGAGATTTTGGTAAACTTCAATCCCAAACTGCACTATATGAACGAATGGTGGAAACAATTGTACGGTGAATCCGAAGGTAAGGATGGTAAAGGTATTTATCCGTCTGCCGTCGACTTCTCTACCGATCTCCATTCTATGGGACAGTGGATTCAGGAAGGTGAACGTACTATCTTCGAAACAGTTATCTCTATCGAAAACCCGGAACATACGCTTCAAGTTCCTTCGGACAGCGAAAATTTGGATGGCTTGAATTTCTTGGCAGGAAAGCGTGTAGACGAAGTGAACAAGATGGCAGAACTAGGTACTCAGCTGGCACACGTTGACGGTGGTGTACCCAATATGCGACTGATTGTACCCGAACTGAATGAATACTACCTGGGAGAAATCATCTATTTCTTTGAAAAAGCTTGTGGTATCAGCGGTTATTTGCTGGAAGTAAATCCGTTCAACCAACCAGGCGTGGAAGCATACAAGAAAAATATGTTTGCTTTGTTGAATAAACCGGGATACGAAGAAGAGTCTAAAGCTATCCAAGCTAGATTATAATATCAAGAACCTATTCAGAATGCCATTTATCAATGTCATTCCGAATAACAGTGAAGAATCTGAAAGCATCCATCAAATGCTTGCAGATTCTTCACTTTGTTCCAATCCAACGGTCACACCTTTGGAAGTAATAACTATACATTTATTCTATGTTTAAAGAAGCGATAAATAACTATCTTCATACTCATGGATACGAATCCATCGACTTGAAAGCCGTATTATTCGATATGGACGGCGTGCTGTTCGACTCCATGCCCAACCATGCTGAGTCATGGCATAAAATAATGAAACGCTTCGGTTTCGGCCTCAGCCGAGAAGAAGCTTATATGCACGAAGGGCGTACCGGTGCATCTACGATCAATATAGTAAGTCGTCGGGAACGTGGGCATGATGCTACTGAAGAAGAAATAAAAGCTATCTACCAAGCCAAAACTGAAGAATTCAACAAATGCCCCAAAGCAGAACGGATGCCCGGCGCACTGGAAGTATTGACTAAAATAAAGAGTGAAGGACTGACTCCGATGGTAGTAACCGGTTCGGGACAAACTTCGTTATTGGACCGATTGAATCATAATTTTCCGGGCATATTCCAAGCCAACTTAATGGTTACCGCCTTTGATGTGAAATATGGGAAACCAAATCCGGAACCATATCTGATGGCCCTAAAGAAAGGCGGCTTTAAACCCAATGAAGCGTTAGTAATAGAAAATGCACCACTAGGTGTACAGGCGGGAGTTGCAGCCGGTATTTTTACCATCGCCGTGAATACAGGACCATTGCACGACAATGTGTTACTGAATGAAGGAGCGAATTTACTTTTTCATTCCATGCCCGATTTCAATGAAAATTGGGAAACACTACAATCTGCATTAAAACAAGATTAAATTTTGCAAGAATTCTTCACAATCAATAAAAAAGAGCTCCTTGCTTTCACCTAGATGAAAAACAAGGAGCTCATATTATATAAAAAATCACAGCCTATCAAAATACCTGAACCTACTTTAAAACTTTGCGTAACCAAGGAATAACCAGTTCGTTTTTAAAATAATGAGAAGGGGGATCTACATTGACCGCTTCGAAATAGGTCTTTGAATCCAGTCCTTCATTAAGGTGCTCCACATCTTTTCTAACTGCCTTATCAGCAAACTTCGGATAATGATGAAACTCCGCATTTTCCGGTTTTCCACTAGCAGCATAAGCAGATTGTACCAAACGGAAATCACGGTCCAACCCTCCCTCTGTAAAAATGATAGGACGAGGAGCTAATGACGCAACAACATCTGGAAAATTAAAATACCTCCAATAACCAGGTATCAGATGACGGATAGAATTTGGAAAAGGACGTCTGTTTTCCTTGTCAGGTTTAGTCATTACAACGGCACGTTCCTGAGTCTGGCATAGAAAATCATTGTACACAAAAGCATAAATATCCTTATCCAACACCCCCAAGACCATCATCGGTTCTGTACCTAATGAGAATCCGCTAATCACAATCCTGTCCTTTCGGATATAAGACTGGGCTTTCATCCAATTCAGCACCTGCATATCCAGATAAGAAGTATACCCTAGCCAACTCCATCCCAGTTCAAGCAAAAAACGGGAAACAACATCATAGTCATAATTCCATCCTTTATCATAACATTCCAAATCGGAGGCTTCTCCGGCAGCGGCATTATCCACCGCTACCGCCACATAACCTTCTTTAACCATATTCAAAGCCATACTTACTTTGGGATTATTATAATCCTCAGTTAACTTATCACAGATGCCGGGCTCACCGGCCAATCCTTCTTTGGTCCTTCCGGACCCCGGAATGCACAAAACTCCGGGTACTGCACCCTTCAAATGTTCCGGTTTCAAAACCAGAAAAGTGGAAACTGACTTTGGAAAAGGATAGAACTCCCATTTCTCTAAAATATATCCCTCTTTTTTTTCCGTTTTCACACAGACAGGAGACGGTTGTCTCTTTATCTCGGGAAACTTCATGATCTCCACCATCGCAGCACGCACTCCATCCTGCCATTGCGTAAATTCCTGTGCGGACATACCGGAACGGTAAGCATATTGGGGATGTGTATCTTTCAACATCTCATGAACAATGGCATAAGTACTTAGTAACCGTCCATCCCCACGATCTGATTTCACAACTGCATGCTTCTCAGGTTGGTAATTCTGAGAATTACCAACCATACATAAGCTGCATACAGATACTAAAAAGAGCAATCTTTTCATTATCACCATATTATCTCACTATTATTCATACCCCGGAGTCTGCTTGATTTCCGGATCTCCATTCAAAACTTCCACATTAACAGGCCACAACATCATATACGCCTTATCCTCTGTTAATATAGGCAATGAACTTCCATAATGCGCTTTAACAGAAAAGACAAAAGGTTTTCCGTTGGAATCACGTAAACGCAATAAATCAAACCAGCGGCTTCCCTCACCTACAAACTCTTTATCACGTTCCTGCAAAATAGCCCACTCATTATCCGCATAATCTCCTGCAATATATTTATGTTGTTCAAATTTATCACCATAAGCACGCTTACGTACCTCATTTATATATGCAGCACATTTATCCGGAGCTCCCAACCCGTTTTCACACTCGGCCAGCATCAACAAAACATCAGCATATCTATATACCGGTACATCTGAATCATAATAATGAGTTCCTCCATCCGTATGTCCCATCAGTTTTTTCCAACAAGCGCCACGAGTCTTTCCTTCGAACATATATTGAAAGAAAGTAGCATCCAAACGAGTATCTTCCTTATCATAAATCTCAATAAACGGCACTTTATACTCATAACGTAATGGTCCGGCTGTCAATAGCTTCAACGGATCCGGACCATATTTATTTCCACCCAAGTCCGTAGCATTGGTAAACAAGGCTACATTATAGAACCAGTTCGCCCCCCAATTGGTCAATTCATTCTTATTAAAACACAGAGCGAAAATGATCTCTTTATTCTTCTTCCCTTCCGGAGTCCATAAATCCGCAAAGTTTGGAAGCAGTTCGAATTGTTGGTTCACCAAATTCAATAAAGCCTTCTTTGCTGTCAACAAGTCACTGTTATTAGGATCTACGGCAGTCAGAGTAGCTATATGATCCCCTGCAATATCATCATCTGGTAATCCTGTAGTGACTTTGGCAGACCACATATATATCTTGGCCTTCAAAAGTTCCGTTGCATGATAAGACCATTCATATTGGTTGGACATCTTCTTATCCGACTCATTGAAGAAAGCTTCGGATTTATTAATATCTTCTTTGATAAACTCCAACGTTTCCTCCGGAGTAGAACGAGCCTTATATAATTGCGTAATATCAATGCTACCCTCGGTAACTTTCGGTTCCGTCTCTAACGGCACACCACCAAATGT
>UMAY01022570.1_pt1 | contig 12442 bp, 8 predicted proteins | sample 1963831 | NCBI WGS metagenome assembly UMAY01 (sample SAMEA4835928, study PRJEB28245) | human gut metagenome | biome: gut microbiome; material: fecal sample | place: Denmark | collected 2008 | reverse complement strand
GTGTAGCCGAAAGCGCCGCTTGTGCCGAGAAATTCGAACGCGAAGGAGTAGGTGCCACCATTACCGTAACCAGTTGCTGGTGCTATGGCTCCGAAACAATGGATATGCACCCGCACTGGCCGAAAGCAGTCTGGGGATTCAACGGCACAGAGCGTCCGGGAGCCGTTTATCTGGCTGCCGTATTAGCCGGACACGCACAGAAAGGACTGCCTGCATTCGGTATTTACGGACACGATGTACAAGATTTGGATGACAACACGATTCCGGCCGATGTAGCAGAAAAACTATTGCGTTTCGCCCGTGCCGCCATGGCTGTAGCCAATATGCGCGGAAAAAGCTATCTTTCTTTCGGTAGTGTCTGCATGGGTATCGCCGGCTCTATTGTCGATCCTGACTTTTTCCAGGAATATCTGGGAATACGTAATGAAAGCGTGGACGAAACTGAGATCCTGCGCCGTATGGAAGAAGGAATCTATGACCGTGAAGAATATGCCAAGGCAATGGCCTGGACTGAAAAATATTGCAAGCCCAACGAAGGGGAAGACTTTAAGAACCGTCCCGAAAAGCGCAAAACCCGTGAAGAGAAGGATGCCGACTGGGAATTTATTGTAAAAATGACTATCATCATGCGTGACTTGATGGTCGGCAACCCGAAATTGCTTGAAATGGGATTCAAAGAAGAAGCTATCGGCCATAATGCCATCGCAGCCGGCTTCCAGGGGCAACGCCAATGGACTGACTGGAAACCAAACGGTGACTTCAGTGAAGCACTGCTCAACACCACTTTCGACTGGAACGGCATTCGCGAAGCATACGTTCTGGCTACCGAAAATGATGCTTGCAATGGTGTTGCCATGTTATTCGGTCACCTGCTGAGTGGCTGTGGACAGATGTTCTCCGACATCCGTACTTACTGGAGCCCCGAAGCGGTAAAACGTGTCACCGGCAAAGAACTTACCGGAATGGCTAAAAACGGTATCATCCATCTTATCAACTCTGGTGCAACCACTCTGGACGCTACCGGTGAGAGCCATAATGAAGCGGGAGAGCCCTGCATGAAGCCCAACTGGGAAATGACTGAAGCCGATGTCGAAGCTTGTCTGAAAGCTACAACCTGGTATCCGGCAGATCGCGACTATTTCCGTGGAGGCGGTTTCTCTTCCAATTTCTTGTCTAAAGGCGGTATGCCTGTCACCATGATGCGTCTTAATCTGGTAAAAGGCTTAGGCCCAGTATTGCAACTGGCAGAAGGCTGGACAGTAGATATTGATCCGGAAATCCATCAGGTACTGAACATGCGGACAGACCCCACATGGCCTACTACTTGGTTTGTACCCCGCCTATGCGACAAACCTGCATTCCGTGATGTCTATTCGGTAATGAACAACTGGGGAGCCAACCACGGCGCCATCAGCTATGGACACATCGGACAGGATTTAATAACTCTGGCATCTATGCTACGTATTCCTGTTTGTATGCATAATGTAGAAGACGACAAGATTTTCCGCCCGGCATCATGGAATGCCTTCGGTATGGATAAGGAAGGTTCCGACTACAGAGCTTGCTCAACTTACGGACCCATTTATAAATAGTTAATAAATTGAGAATTGAAAATTAAAAACAGAGAAAGGGTTATATGCCTATCCTTTTTTGTTTTCAATTCTCATTTCTTAATTTTTAATTCTCAATCTTTAATTTAAGAAATGAAAGATACAGATCAACCCATCCTGTACAAAGATGGAGTCAGCTACGTGCTACCGTTTATATTAGTCACCTGCTGCTTCGCCCTGTGGGGATTCGCCAATGATATCACCAATCCGATGGTAAAAGCATTCTCTAAAATCTTCCGGATGAGTGTCACCGATGGCGCATTGGTGCAAGTTGCCTTCTATGGCGGATATTTCGCCATGGCTTTTCCGGCAGCTATGTTTATCCGTAAATACTCTTATAAAGCCGGTATCCTGCTGGGATTGGGACTTTATGCCGTAGGAGCCTTATTATTCTTTCCCGCTAAAATGACAGGCAGCTACTATCCGTTCTTATTAGCTTATTTTATTCTGACCTGCGGACTCTCCTTCCTCGAAACCAGTTCCAACCCTTACATCTTGTCCATGGGAACAGAAGCTACCGCTACCCGACGTCTCAATCTGGCACAATCGTTTAACCCTATGGGCTCTTTACTGGGAATGTATGTAGCCATGAACTTTATCCAGGCGAAACTAAATCCGATGGATACGGCAGAACGAGCCCAACTAAACCCGGCAGAATTTGCAATGGTAAGAGATGCGGACCTGTCCGTACTGATCGCTCCTTATCTCACTATCGGAATAGTCATATTAGTTATGCTTCTAGTGATACGTTTTACCCAAATGCCCAAAAATGGTGACCAGTCTCACAGTATCAATTTCGGTCCCACACTGAAGCGTATCTTCTCCATCCATCATTACCGCGAAGGAGTGGTGGCACAATTCTTCTATGTAGGTGCGCAGATTATGTGTTGGACCTTCATCATCCAATACGGCACACGCCTGTTCATGTCACAAGGTATGGAGGAAAAAGCTGCCGAAGTACTATCACAAGAATATAATATCATTGCGATGGTTATTTTCTGTATCAGCCGTTTTATCTGTACCTTCATCTTGCGCTACCTCAATCCAGGTAAATTATTGGCCATACTTGCCATTGCGGGTTGCTGCTTCACCGCCGGAGTCATCTTCTTCCAGGATATCTGGGGTATGTACTGCCTGGTAGCTGTTTCAGCCTGTATGTCATTAATGTTCCCCACGATCTATGGCATAGCGCTTACCGGATTGGGAGATGATGCAAAGTTTGGAGCAGCCGGCCTGATTATGGCTATTTTAGGAGGTTCCGTACTTCCTCCTTTACAAGCAAGTATTATTGATATGAATACCATTTGGAATATGCCAGCCGTAAATGTTTCATTTATCCTGCCATTTATCTGTTTTGTGGTAATCACTATTTATGGACATCGCTCTTATCAACGGGGAAAATATTGATATGCTGAATAAGACCATTGTAAAAAAGTGAAACGAAGAATCTGTTACTACTCATATGAATCAAACAGATTCTTCGCTTTATTTTCAACCAAGTAGAATGAAATGTAAAGAAGTTATCCCATCCTCCTATATATTCTTCAAATTAGAAAGGAATCTCTAATTGGGGATCTGTTCCCAACAAATTAAAAGTCATCCGATGATATGGCGTTGTTCCATGTTCACGGATAGCCGCACGATGCTTTTTAGTAGGATAACCTTTATTACTATTCCAATCATAAAAAGGATATTCTTTATGCAGTTCATTCATATAATCATCACGATAGGTTTTCGCCAGAATAGATGCAGCGGCAATAGAAAGATATTTTCCATCTCCTTTTACCACAGTAGTATGCGGCAAATCCTGATACTTTTTAAAACGATTCCCATCAATCAACAAATGTTGGGGACGAATTTTCAATTGATCCACAGCACGATGCATTGCCAGAAAAGACGCATTAAGGATATTTATCTCGTCTATCTCTTCAGGAGTCACTACACCTACAGCCCATGCCAATGCTTCTCTTTCCACAATCTCTCGCAGCGCATAACGCTGATGCTCCGTCAGTTGCTTGGAATCATTCAGCAATTCATTCTTAAAATCTACAGGTAAAATAACAGCTGCTGCATATACAGATCCTGCCAGACATCCCCTGCCCGCCTCATCACAACCGGCCTCTATCAGATCTTTATTCAAATAAGGTAATAACATAGCTCATCTTTATTGTTGCTTGCAAAGATATTCTTTTAAAAGAGAAACAAGAGTGTCTTTTTACAAAGAAAATCACTATTTTTGCAAAAATACGCTTGATTATGAAAAACAACCTACTTGTATATATTCTCCTTTGCCTGCTGAATCTCTCATGGGTTAATGCCCGTAATAAACAACAAGAAGCCGAGGCACTGATTAAAAAGTCGGTTGAAGCCTTATACAATAATCCGAAGCAGGCCAGTTACTATGCTGCCAAGGTAATTGAATTGTTTCCCGAAGAAAGGCAAAATGATCAAAAAGCCGAAGCAATGTTCTATTACAGTCAGGCAGAAAAGCTATTAGGCAATTTTGATGTGAGCATCAAAAATCTATATGACGCATTGGAGTATGCAACTCCTGCCAATAAAGAGCTGAATGGACAAATTTACGCACTGATAGGAGCACTCTATTGTAAACTGACCGACTATAACAAAGCGATCGAAATGAATGAGAAAGCCATCTCAATCTTTAAATCCATCGGAGATTCCATTTCTATCGCACTATGCTACAATGATCGTGGCATCATCCATTATTCCATGAATGAGTTCAACACAGCTGAACAATTCCTCAAACAAGCCCTTATAATAAACCGCAGTCAGAAAAATTTAAGAGGGATATCCGCCAATTTGAATAATCTATGTTTATATGAGGGTGATTTTAATGAAAAGCTAAGTTTAATTAATGAGGCCATTGTCATCAACAAGAACTTGAATTCTCAATGGTCATTAGGGGAAAACTATAACAATATGGGAAAACAATACTTCTATGCAAAACAATATAACAATGCCTTGATGGCTTTACAAAGAGCATACGAGGTCGCTTCTTCCATCAGTGCCAAAGAACTGATTTGTGATAATTACGAATATTTATCTTGGGTATACGATGCCCTTGGAGACCATAAAAACGCTTATAAATGCCTGATACAACTATATACCCTTAGCAAAGAATTGCAAAGTGGAAGTAAATTACGCATCGTAGAACAGGAAATTTCCCATAAACAATATCAAAACCAACAAAGGAAAGCAGAACTAAGAGAGCAAGCTTATGAAATAGAACTGCTGAAACGGAACCTGTTTGTACTAGTAATCATATTCATCTCATTGATAGTACTCAGTATATTTCTATACCAATGGTATAAACGCAAAAAGAATATGCAGTTAATGGTTACCCGCTATAATCTGGAGCAATCGGAACACGAATTGGCAGAACTTAAAGTACGACAGCAAGAACTCGAATTAAAATCTGTACAAAGCGCATTATACAACAGTCGCCAGGAAGCTACCAGTTTTGCTGTATTCCTGCATAGCCGCAATGAAATGCTGGAGAAAATCAGAGAAATGATAAAGCAAGGATATAAGATGGACCAACAGGCATTGATTCCTCATCTGAAGAAAGTCAATGCTTTCATCAGCCAATATCAGAATGGAGATAAGACGAACAGCACCTTGCTGATGAATGTTGAAGAAAAGAACCAGGAGTTCCTTCAACGGCTATCCGAACGGCATCCCAATTTAACACAAGGAGAAAGATATCTAGCTACTTTATTACGGGTAAATCTATCTACCAAAGAAATCTCGATGCTCACAGGAAATGTTCCCAAAACAATCAACATGAATCGATATCGTTTACGTAAATCTCTAAACTTATCTTCGGAGGATGACTTGACAGACTATCTACAAAATATTTAAAGAACCTATATTTTTACAGTTTTTATCAAACAGCATTTTGTAGATATTATCTCTTTATATAGATCACTATATATCAATATATTACATTTATATTTGTAGATTAAAAAAGAGAGTTTTTTTATTCATTGTAGTTCATTTGTAGGGTATAATAATTAGGAATTTGCACATACAACCTATTACTTAGCGATGTGAAAAACAATTATTAACCTTAAAATTTATTCACATGAGTAAAAAGAATTATTTCAAGGAAAGAATCATGCTATTGATTCTACTCTTTGCTTTTATGACTCCTTTCGGTACATTAGCACAGACGATTCAACTGACTGGTCTGGTTACCGATGCTGCCAACGAACCTATTATTGGCGCCAGTGTAGTAGAGAAAGGTACAACCAACGGGGTCATCACAGACTTTGACGGTAACTTTGCATTAAAAGCGTATCCCCCAAAGCCACTATTATTATTTCTTATGTGGGCTATGCAACACAAGAAGTCCCTGTAAACGGAAAGACCAACATCCGGGTGACTTTGAAAGAAGATACTGAGATGCTGGATGAAGTTGTAGTAGTGGGCTATGGGACCATGAAGAAAAGTGATATGACCGGTGCTATTTCCTCAGTAGATGTAGACGATTTGGTAAAGCGCACCACAACCAACCCTGCAGAAGCATTGCAAGGTAAGATTGCAGGTGTAAACATTATGAAGGCTGGTGGTAATGCCGGTGCAGGTGTGCAGGTTAAAATCCGTGGTGTCAAAACGTTTGGTGACAATCAACCTCTTTATATCATTGATGGTTTTCCCGGTGATATTGAAAATGTGAATCCGCAAGATATTCAGTCAATGGAAGTACTGAAAGATGGTGCAGCCGCTGCCATCTATGGTTCGGTTGCTGCAAATGGTGTCATTATCGTAACTACCAAAAACGGTAAAAAGGGTGACATGAAAATTGATTTCAGCACTTATGTAAGCTTTACAAACGTAGCCAAAAAGCTGGAACTGCTAAATGCCGAAGAATACAAAAGTGTTCATAAACAAATGTATCAGAACTACATGAACCAGTATCCAGATGATACAGAGGTTACTATGCCCGCATTTGTAAATAAAAACACAGGAATAGATACAGACTGGCAGGATGCCATGCTAAGAGGTGGTGTTTCACAAAACTATATGTTCAGTATCCGTGGCGGTTCTGAAAATGCTCAATATTCACTTTCATATAACCATGCTGACGAAAAAGGTATTTTCTTAGGTAACAATTACCGTCAAGATAATGCACGTTTGAAACTCCACATGAGCAAATATATATTTGATATTGATGCTAACATCGCTTTCAAATTTACGGATAGCAAACAACCCGAATATTCCATTAAAGAAATGTACATGATTTCTCCGCTTGTTCCTATCTATGATGATACAAGAGAGTATGGCTTCGGCTTAAGTGACTTTGACGATCTGCCCAGTAACCGTAATGTTATGGCTGACCAGCATTATGAAAAATCTACAGACAAAAAATATCATACCACAGCCAATGTTGCCTTGACCATGAACTTCACCCCATGGCTGAATTTCAAGACAAGCTATGCATACAGAGGTGAGCACCAACGTCAGACTTATCATACTCCGGCCTATGTTGCCGACCCAAAAGCCAAACGTGACTATCCTTATCATAGCGAAACCACAGGATACTGGGAGGAACATGTATGGGAAAATGTATTAAGTTTTAATAAGACATTTGGAAAACACAACGTCAATGCAATGGCAGGTACTTCCATGACTGCCCGCAAATATACATGGAATTCTGTTGGGGTAGAAGGTAAAACCACTGTTTATAAAGTAGAAGACGGAAAATTGGTAACCAGTGAAATTCCGGGCGGATTTCTTGATCCATCTTTCTCAACTGTAGGTGCAGGAGCAGGTGGCACATTTGATGGTAGCGGAACAAAATGGAAATATAACCGCGCCTCTTTCTTCGGCCGACTGAACTATAATTATAATGACCGCTACCTGGTACAGGCAACTGTACGTTATGACGGTTCATCCAAGTTTGGTAAAGACAACCGTTGGGGTTGCTTCCCATCAGTGGCATTAGGCTGGAGAATCAGTCAGGAAGAATTCTTCCCGAAAGACATTGCATTGAATAATTTGAAGTTCCGTGTCAGTTGGGGACGTTTAGGTAATGAAAATGCTTTGGGATATTATGACTTCCTTGCGCTGATTAGTACATACAATGAAATGTATCAAGGATACGTGAAAGGCAACGGTGACAACGCATGGGCAGGAAGCATCGCTCGCGGATTGGAAAACCGTTCTTTGAAATGGGAAACAACGGATACCAAAAATATTGGTTTCGATTTCGGCTTCTTTAACAGCAAATTAACCGGTACATTAAACTACTACTATAACCAAACAGAAGATCTGTTGATAACAAAAGTTCTACCTCCTTCAGCAGGTATGACTAACCCCACCCTGAATGTCGGAAAGATACGCAATACCGGTTTCGAACTTGAATTAAACTGGGGAGATGCTATAAAAGACTTTGATTACAATATCGGTTTCAATATGAGCACCACCAAAAATAAAGTGGTTGAATTGTCAGATGCAGACCAAGTTCTTCAGGGTGAAGGATTGAAATATGGAACGGAGCATTTCCCGACAGAAACCAGAGTGGGCAAACCTATCGGTGCATTCTATCTTTATAGAACAGACGGTATCTTCCAAAGTATGGATGAAGTAAATGCCCATGTAAACAAGGATGGACAATTATTACAGCCTAATGCCCAACCGGGTGATATCCGTTTTAAAGATTTAGATGGTAATGGAAGCATAGACGCCGGTGACAAAGAATACTGTGGCTCAGGTATCCCGACATTGGAAGCGAACTTAAATCTGTCATTCGGCTATAAAGGATTTGACCTTTCAATCGTACTTGGCAGCGCATGGAACTTCAAATTGTATAACGGAAACAAATATTTCTATGAAGGTATGAACTCTAAATCAAATATGCTGAAGTCTACATTGAATGCATGGACTCCTGACAATAGAAATACGGATGTTCCCCGCGCAGTATATCAAGATCCGAACGGCAACATGAAAGAATCAGACAGATTCCTTGAAAACGGTGATTTTGTCCGTCTGCGTCAGGCACAGTTAGGTTATACTTTGCCCAAATCGCTCATGCAGAAATTCTATATTGAGAAACTGCGTTTCTATGTAAGTGGTGAAAACTTGTTCACTATCACAGGCTATGATGGTATAGATCCTGAATTCTCTCGTGCCAGTGTGTTGAATACCGGTGTTGATAAATTGATTTATCCGTTTACCCGTTCATTCACCGTTGGAGCTCAACTTACATTCTAATCCTTTAAAGTAATAAGAAAATGAAGAAACTATTATACATAGCAAGTATCTGCATTGCAAGTTTATTTAGCGCTTGTGACGATTATCTCACGGTAGAATCTCCTGACCAGTTGACATCAAGCAGTTTTTGGCGTAACCAGTCTGATGCTGAAGCCGGACTTGCCGCCGCATACTCCCAACTTTACCTGATGACTTATTCGGGTGACATGTGGTCTTTCCCGGAAATCAAATGGCCGGTGGAAGCCTATCGTGAAGATATTATCCAATTAGGAAGCGATGCTCTGAATTACCCGAACTGGGTGGAATTAGGCAACTATACCTACACCAATGGTAACTCTCAGTTCAGTTATTACTGGCAATGCTACTATAAAGGCATCAGTTTTGCTAATCAGGTAATTGAAAAAACCGCAGAAATACCCGATGAGAATATAGACGCAGCAACACGCGAACAATTGGTCAATGAAGGCTACTTTATCCGCGCTTATTACCATATGCAACTTTTATTGAACTGGAAAGAAATCATAGTTCGTGATAAATATATCACTGACCCGGCTGAATTAAGCAAGCCCCTTTCTTCCCGTGAGGATGCATGGAATTTCATCATTGAAGACTTGAAACGTGCAACCAGTCTGCCTGCAACACGTGACGCTGATAATGTAGGCCGTGCCACAAGCGGTTCTGCTTATGCATATCTTGGTTTCGCCTATCTGACACGCGCCTATGAAGAGGCAACCAACAAAGACTCTTATCTGGCCAGTGCTATAGAAGCATTCAACCAAGTAAAAGGATATGAACTGGTTAATAATTTCAGCACTATGTTCAGCGGGGATAATAAGAACAGTAAAGAATCGATTTTTGAAATTCAATTCTCTATGAGTTCTGCAAACGGAGCTACTTATCGTACTCAGTTCCATCGATGGATCGGTGTTTCCGAACTTGGGGGATGGGATGAGATTCTTCCCAGTCAAACATTGATTAGTGAATTCAAAAAAGAAGGGGAAACGGCTACTACAGGACGTTATGACTCGCGTATGTATGCAACATTATTTTTTAATTGTGACTATTATAACGATGGTAACGGACGTGTCTATGGCTACGACTATAATGACTGGTTCGACAACAAAGAACGCGTAGCCTTCCGTAAATTCATGCCCTCGACCTATGAAGGTTTAAACCAAAACTATTCTGCAATCAATGTTCCTTTGATGCGTTATGCCAACGTACTGTTAATGAAAGCCGAAGCATTGAATGAACAGGGACATCCCGAACAAGCTATTCCTTTAATCAATGAAGTAAGAAGCGTTCACGGGGATATGCCACCCATGACAGGTACTTCTCAAGAAGCAGTCCGCGCGCAAATTGAACACGAGCGCATGATTGAATTCCCTCTTGAGAACTATCGTTGGTATGATCTCCGCCGTTGGGGCAAACTGTCCTCAGCCCTGCAAGCTGCCGGAAGAACAGGCTTCAATGAAGACAAAAACTCATTCTACCCCACTCCTCTTACAGAGCTGAATGCTAATGATGCCTTAAAATAAGTATTTTCTTTTTTGGTTAGATATAATTAGGCAACAAGGCGGTTTTCGCTACAGTGATACCGCCTTGTAATCTAAAAATGAAGTATCTTTGCCTATAAATAAAACGACATAGATATGTTTACAATTATTGGATTAATGCTCACGGGGATGCTCCTCGGCTTCCTGCTTCGCAAGCAGAAGCTTTCAGGAATACACAAAGTCATCACCGTTCTTATTTGGTTGCTACTCTTTTTATTGGGTATAGATGTAGGCGGCAATCAGAAAATTATCAATGGTCTGCACACTATAGGGTTGGAAGCCATTGTCATCACCTTGGCAGCAGTGCTGGGCAGTGTTACAGCAGCATGGGCTTTATGGTATGTACTTTACAAAAGAAATAAGGAGGGACAAGTATGAAAGGAAGTTTGATTATCGTCGGATTCTTTGTACTGGGAGCTCTTTGTGGGGTATATCACCTTATTCCATACGACTTTACACAAAGTAAGCTAAGTTTCTACGCCTTGTGTGCGTTAATGTTCAGTGTAGGAGTCAGTGTAGGTAATGATCCGCAGACTTTACGTAATTTCCGTTCATTAAACCCCCGCCTGATCTTTCTACCGGTCATGACCATATTGGGAACACTGGCAGGATGCGCAGTGGTCAGTCTGTTTCTCTCGCACCGCTCAGTAACGGACTGTATGGCAGTAGGTGCCGGTTTCGGCTATTACTCTCTATCCAGTATCTTTATTACAGAATATAAAGGTCCGGAGTTGGGAACCATTGCATTATTATCCAATATCACACGTGAGATTATCACTTTGCTTTTTGCCCCGTTGCTAGTACGCTGGTTTGGCAATCTGGCCCCTATTTCTGCCGGAGGAGCCACTACGATGGATACAACATTACCCATCATCACCCGCTATTCCGGTCAAAGCTTCGTAGTGGTTTCTATATTTCACGGCTTTGTAGTAGACTTCAGCGTACCTTTTCTTGTGACTCTTTTCTGTTCTATTTAAAATAACAATAACCATGAAACACTCTCTTCATACTGTTCTTACACTGTTGTTTGTTTGTGCTTCCGCCTGGGGTGAAAATGTCCCCTGGCAGAATCCACAAATAAATGAAATAAACCGTGAACCTGCCCATGCCCATTTCATTCCTTATACGAATGAGGCCAATGCACTGAAACAACAGGCTTTACCTGCCGCCCAGCGTTTTGCAGTAAACCCTGCTACAGAACGCCGCATTTCATTAGACGGAACCTGGAAGTTCTTATTCTCTAAAAACAATGAGGAATGCCCGACAGATTTTTATAAAATGGGGTATAACACCAAACGCTGGAAAGACATACAGGTTCCGGGAAGCTGGGAACTGCAAGGATTTGACTCCCCCATCTATACTGACGTAGCTTACCCCTTCCCTGCCAATCCGCCTCATGTTCCAACCGATTACAATCCGGTAGGAGCATACGTACGTGAATTTACCGTACCGGTCCATTGGAAAGGAATGGATATCTTCCTTGATTTTGAAGGAGTTGAGTCCGCTTTTTATTGCTGGGTAAACGGTGAATTGGCAGGATACAGTGAAGACAGCCGTCTTCCGGCTCATTTCAATATTACTCCGTTCTTAAAAGCCGGGAAGAACAAACTGGCCGTTAAAGTTTTCCGTTATAGTGACGGTTCCTACCTGGAGGATCAGGATTACTGGAAATATAGCGGTATTGAACGCGATGTATATCTCTATGCCCGTCCTCAAAGCCGTGTACAAGACTTCAAACTGGTAGCCGGTCTGACAAATGGTTATAAAGACGGAGATTTTAATCTGGATATCACACTCCACAAGCCTCATCCGGGAGGAACCGTGGAAGTAAAGGTTATGGACAAAGGCAATGTAATTTACCAGCATAAAAAGGAAATAACTTCTGCTACAGATACTTTATTCGCTCAGAAACACTTGTTCCCGGCCATATTGCCTTGGAATGCCGAAACACCCAATCTTTATACATTGGTAGTCAACACCTACGATGCTCAAGGAAAAGCCTTGGAATCATTCACACAGCCTTTCGGTTTCCGTTCTGTG
>UMAY01003540.1_pt1 | contig 13128 bp, 8 predicted proteins | sample 1963831 | NCBI WGS metagenome assembly UMAY01 (sample SAMEA4835928, study PRJEB28245) | human gut metagenome | biome: gut microbiome; material: fecal sample | place: Denmark | collected 2008 | reverse complement strand
GGAGAGTCTCACAGTGCCGCTGCCTATATTAAATTAATTGGGAAAACTTAATGATTGGTTTCTTCGGCTAATTTTGCCGGAACCAGCTCAGCCTCTTCTTTGAGATGCTGTTGATATGCCTTAGTTTCAGCAACAACTACACCGGAAAGTGCAACCAGTGCGATAAGGTTAGGCAGAGCCATCAGACCGTTAACGATATCTGACATAACCCAGATTTCTTCCAGCTTCAGGAACGGGCCAACGGCTACAAGAATAATGAAACCGATGCGATACGGAAGAATTGCTTTAACACCCATCAGGTATTCTACACAACGTTCGCCGTAGTAGTTCCAGCCAAGGATAGTAGTGAAGGCGAAGAGCACCAGGCCAACCAACAGTAACCAAGTACCAAAGGCAGGGAATGCAGAGCTGAAGGCTGCATTAGTCATTGCAGCACCGTTGAGATCGCCGTTCCAAACGCCGGTAACAATCAAGGACAAACCGGTCATGGTGCAGATGATGATAGTATCAATGAAGGTACCGGTCATGGAAACCAGACCTTGTTCAGCAGGCCAATGAGTTTTGGCAGCAGCTGCTACGATAGGAGCAGAGCCTAAGCCGGATTCGTTGGAGAATACGCCGCGGGCAACACCATTACGCATCGCCAGCATAACAGTTGCACCAAGGAAGCCGCCCTGTGCAGCAGTAGTAGTGAAGGCACTTTCAATAACCAGTGCGATAGCGCCCGGAACCTGGTCCGCAAAGCTAACTAAAATGCCCAAGGTAGTAAAGAAGTAAATTACCGCCATGCCGGGAACAACCTTAGAAGAAACATTAGAGATAGATTTCAGACCGCCGATGGTTACAGCAGCAACCAATACGGTAAGAGCAATACCGGTGTAGATAACCGGGATACCAACAGAGATTTTGGTAATCTCAACTATGGAGTTTACCTGAGCAAAGGTACCTACGCCGAAGTATGCGCACATGATACCGAAGACACAGAACATAATTGCCAATGGTTTATATTGCTTGCCGAGGCCGTTTTGAATGTAATACATCGGACCGCCGGAGATATTGCCGTTAGCGTCGACAGTACGATATTTTACAGCCAGCAGGCATTCTGCATATTTGGTTGCCATACCGAAGAAGGCAGCCAGCCACATCCAGAACAATGCACCGGGGCCACCGGCCTTAATTGCGGTAGCAACACCGACAATGTTACCGGTACCAACAGTTGCAGCAAGAGCTGTACACAGAGCTTTAAAGCTGTTTACATCACCGTGACCATCATTCTTGGCACAGAAGATCAGCTTCAATGCCTGCGGCAGCTTCAATACCTGCAGCAAGCCTAAACGAATAGTCAGCATAATGCCGGTACCTACAAGCAGCACCAGTAGTGGCGGACCCCAGACAAACGAATCAATTGCATTCAATGTTTCCAACATGATGATTTCCCCTCTCATTTTTAAAGTTCCCTAAGTAAATAAAAAGCCGGAGTATGATTATCTGATACTCCGGTTTGTCAGCGGCCCTGATAGCTATGCTATAATTGTTGTTTTGCTCCGTCCACTGGCCTGAGAGATAAGGATGTGTATACGCACATCTTTGCACCTTCGGCGCCCATTCAAGGGACTCTCCAGAGTTGTGTCTGTACACGGTTCTTGCTTTTTATAAGCACCTGAGAGTTTTGCTCCTTCGGTAGGCATTGCCTTCTCCTATGTACTTCATCCACTCATTATTTACTTATGTATCTGATTATAACACATATTAAACAAAATTCAAGAGCTTACAGCAATGTATACACGCATACATGCAAAACTGTAAACTAAAGTATGTTTATTGATTTTTTTAATAACAAAACGGCGCTGTGGGAACTCTGGGGAGAGTCGCACAACGCCGCTTTATTATATAAAGATGAAATATCAGGCTTACTTATTTATTCTTTTCTTCAGCCAAATGCTTCTGATAAGCCTTGGTTTCGGCAACAACTACGCCGGACAAAGCAATCAGCGCAATTAAGTTAGGAATAGCCATCAAGCCATTAACAATATCCGCCAATACCCAAATCTCTTCCAGCTTCAGGAAAGGACCGCAGGCAATCAGGCAGATGAAAATGATGCGGTACGGCAGAATTGCCTTTACGCCCATCAGATATTCTACACAGCGTTCGCCGTAGTAGTTCCAGCCAAGGATGGTAGTGAAAGCAAAGAGTACAAGGCCAACCAACAGCAGAATGCTGCCAAATGCAGGAAACGCCATGGTGAAGGCAGATTCAGTCATTGCAGCACCGTTCAGAGGTCCGCACCATACACCGCTGACAACCAGGGACAAGCCGGTCAGAGTACAAATGATGATAGTATCAATAAAAGTACCGGTCATAGAAATCAAGCCTTGCTCTGCAGCCCATTTTGTTTTAGCAGCAGCAGCTACGATAGGAGCAGAACCTAAGCCGGATTCGTTGGAGAATACGCCGCGGGCAACACCACTGCGCATTGCCAGCATAACGGTTGCACCAAGGAAACCGCCTTGAGCAGCAGTCGGAGTGAAAGCAGAATTCAATACAGTTGCGATTGCAGCAGGAACCTGATCAGCAAAAACAATCATGATACCGACAGTAGTCAGAAAGTACAGCAGAGCCATAGCAGGAACTACCTTTGCAGCAACAGTTGCGATGGATTTCAGACCGCCGATGGTTACAGCAGCAACAACAACAGTCAGAGCAATACCGGTGTAAACAACAGGAATACCTGCAGAAATCTGGGTAATTTCAACAATGGAGTTTACCTGAGCAAAGGTACCGATACCAAAGTATGCGCACAGAACACCGAATACAGCAAACATAACAGCCAGCGGTTTGTATTTTTTGCCAAGACCATTTTCAATGTAGTACATCGGACCACCGGAAATATTGCCGTTAGCATCGACAGTACGATATTTTACAGCCAGCAGACATTCGGAATATTTGGTTGCCATACCGAAGAAGGCTGCCATCCACATCCAGAACAAAGCGCCCGGGCCACCTGCTTTAATTGCAGTTGCAACACCAACGATGTTACCGGTACCAACAGTTGCAGCCAGTGCAGTACACAATGCTTTAAAGCTGTTTACGTCACCACTGCCATCGTTCTTGGCACTGAAGATCAGGCCCAAAGCCTGTGGCAGCTTGAAAACCTGCAGCAGCTTCAGACGGAAGGTCAGCAGAATACCGGTACCAACCAAAAGTACCAGAAGCGGCGGACCCCAGACAAACGCATCAATTTCATTCAAAATTTCCAACATGATTCAAACATCTCCCTTTAAATTCCCATTAATTACTTATAAGCAAATAAAAAACCGGAGTATACAAAAAATACTCCGGTAAAAGTCAATGACATATGATAGGCAATAGCGCCATCACATAAGCTTTGCTCTGTCCACTGGCCTGAGAGATAAGGACGTTTCTGAATTTCAGAAGACATCTTTGCACCTTCGGCGCCCATTTAAGGGACTCTCCAGAGTTGTGTCAGCATACGGTTCCTGCTTAAAATTAAGCACCTGAGAGTTTTGCTCCTTCGGTAGGCAGTGCCTTCTCCCATATACATCATCCACTCGTTATTTACTTATGTACGCTATTATAACACACTTTTTGAAGAACGCAAGCCTTTTTTTAAGATTTTTTTATGTATACACGAATACATAAGGGAGTGTAACTTTTGAAGCAAAATAGATTGCTTAAAGCATGCTAAAAGTATATCTCTTGGGAAAAATACATACTAAACGCTAAGTAGACTTACATATGAAAAAAACATACATACTAGCCATACAGCATACACAGCATCGTAGGCAGCCTCGCCATCCTGCACCCAGTTCACAGTTATATTTTGTTTTTTCAGCAGCATGCTCAAAAGCTTGCCTAAATTTATATCATCCTCAGCTAATAAAATTTTCATTGCTTCCGCCTCCGTTACTGCTATTGTATCATAATGCAGTATAGGCATGTAAAATTAATTTTAACTGAAAAATCGCTGCCAAAGCTTTGCCTTCAGCAGCGATTGTCTTACATAATATATCTGTTCAATGACGGCACAATTTCCGCATAGGTGCCTTTTTTATTAGCCAGCATAATATTAATGGCCCATACAGTCTGGCCGCGGTCATCCTCCGTGCGTGTAGCCTGCAGCTTACGGCTGGTGCCTGTAAAGCATACGATATCTTCCAGCTCCAGCAAAAGCGCCATATCCTCACGTCTGTAGCCTTCAAGGCAGCGGTCGGAAAACATTACTGTCAGCATCAGCATATCGTCCATACGCCAGCATTCCAGGCGATAGGCACGGCCGTCACTCAGCTTGCCGTTATAATAGCCGACATCCTGCACGCCGTCCTCATCCGGCTCATAGGGAGAAGGAACATAATCAACGCGGCAGGGAACAGGGAATTTTTTTATCAGCATAAAATAGTTCTCCTTAGAGAGCAAAGCGCCTCAGAGCTTGAGGCTTTGAGGCGCGCTTGCTTATACGTTATTCCTTATCGGGAGTTTCCTCTGCTGCGGTTTCAGCAGTTGCAACTTCGGGCATCGGAACATTATATTTAACTTTGATATCACGATAACGGCTCATACCGGTACCTGCCGGAATCAGCTTACCGATGATAACGTTTTCTTTCAGGCCCAGCAGCGGGTCAACCTTGCCCTTGATAGCGGCATCGGTGAGTACGCGGGTGGTTTCCTGGAAGGAAGCAGCAGACAGGAAGGAGTCGGTAGCCAAAGAAGCTTTGGTGATACCCAGCAGGATAGCACGGCCTTCTGCAGGAGTCTTGCCTGCTTCCAGCATCTCGGTATTCTGCTCTTCAAATTCTGCCACATCAACGTCTTCACCCGGAAGCATTGTGGTGTCGCCGGATTCCTCGATGCGGATTTTGCGCATCATCTGACGAACCATAACCTCGATGTGCTTACTGTTGATATCTACGCCCTGAGACTTATAAACGCCTACTACCTGAGATACCAGATAGTTCTGGGTAGCCTTCACGCCGCTGATACGCAGTACGTCATGCGGGTTAAGAGAACCTTCGGTCAGACGGTCGCCCTTAGCGATTTCCTCACCCTCAACAACAGACAGCTTAGCGCCGTAAGGAATCTGGTATTCCTGGTTTTCGCCATCCAGAGCCATTACGGTTACCTTGCGGCTGTTGCCTTCCTGGGTAATGTGTACGTGACCTGCAACCTCGGACAGAATGCCGGGATGTTTCGGTTTACGTGCTTCGAACAGCTCCTCTACACGAGGCAGACCTTGGGTAATATCGTCTGCACCTGCAACGCCGCCGGTATGGAACGTACGCATGGTCAGCTGAGTACCAGGTTCGCCGATGGACTGTGCGGCAATAGTGCCGACTGCCTCACCAACATCAACGTTCTTGCCGGTTGCCAGGTTACGGCCATAGCATTTACGGCAAACGCCGAATTTAGCCTTACAGGTAAGTACGCTGCGGATTTTAACCTTTTCACGCAGCTGGCAGATACGTTCTGCCATAGGCTCGGTAACATATTCATTGATATGATAAAGAATTTCACCATTTTCGTCCAGAATATCCTCAGCCAGGTTACGGCCAATGATACGGTCATGCAGGGTTTCAATGATGGTTTTCTCTTTTTTGCCTTCGGTAATTGCCTCAACCTCAATGCCGGCAATTTCGTTATTACGGATACGCAGCTCCTTAACGGTACCGTCAGCCAGAACAGCGTTGATAATGTCTTCGGTCATTGTTTCGCCGGTATGTGCCAGCACTTCGCCTGCACCGTTAACAATATCTGCTGCTATCTCTTTGCCGTTGAAGTTATGCATCATTGCTTCCTTCAGCACATTATGAGCAAAGGTATCGCTGATGTTGATGCGGACATTTTCGATATCCTCACCATTCATATCTTCGTCGGAATAGAGATTAATTTCTTCAACACCTGCATCGTTGAGCTTAGCAAAAAGCTCTTCGGTGATGTTGGTATCTGCTTCAGCAATCAGGTTGCCTTCTTCATCAAGTACACCGGAAGCCAGGGTACGGCCCATAACCTTTTCGCGGATTTTGTTCTGGCTTGCACCAAGAACAGCCTTGCTCAGACGGCTGCGTTCTTTAACCAGGTTCATACCAACGATATCGCAATCATCCTCACGGACAATTACGTCCTGTGCAACGTCAACCAGACGACGAGTCAGGTAACCGGAGTCAGCGGTACGCAGTGCGGTATCGGCCAAGCCTTTACGAGCACCATGAGAAGAAATGAAGTATTCCAAAATGGTCAGGCCTTCACGGAAGTTAGATTTGATAGGACGGTCAATGATACGACCGGAAGGATCGGCCATCAAACCACGCATACCGGCCAGCTGACGAATCTGCTGTTTGTTACCGCGGGCACCGGAGTCAGCCATCATGGAAACAGGATTGAACTTGTTCATGGTTGATTTCATCAGCTTATCGGTAACCTTATCGGTTGCTTCGTTCCACAGGTCAATTACCTTACGATAACGTTCGTCATCGCTCATCAAACCACGGCGGAAGAGGCGCTCAACCTTATCAACCTCATGCTCTGTTGCTTCCAGAATAACTTCTTTTTCAGCAGGAATCTGAATATCGGAGGTTGCGATAGAAATACCGGATTTACAAGCATTATCGTAACCCATTTTCTTAACAATATCCAGAATTTCGGCAGTACGCAGGTTGCCGTACAGCTTGTGAGCCTTAGCAACGAGTCTGCCCAATTCTTTCTTGTCAATCAGCTTGCCGAGATGCCAACGTTCAACTTCAACGGTTGTTTCCACAACATTGCCGTCAGCATCCAGGTGCTTCTCAACAACCTGATCTTTTTCTTTGTGATAGTAACGCATTTCCAGAGGCAGCTCGCCATTGAAAATAGTGTTACCTACAGTTGTAACTACCAGGGACATACCGGTTTCACCGACAGCTGCACCCTTTTCTTCATCATAGATTTCGCTGTTGAGAATATAAACCTCGATAGGTACCTGCAGATCTACCGCATGGTGGAAGTAAGCCAGCTGAGCTTCGTCCACGCTGCTGTAGCGAGTTCCTTCACCCTTAACGTTCGGGTCATCCTTGCTGGTCTTTTCAATAGTCAGATAGTAGGAGCCCAAAACCATATCCTGTGTAGGAACAGCAACAGGCTTGCCGTCTTTCGGTGCCAGGATGTTGTTTACGGACATCATCAGCATACGTGCTTCAGCCTGAGCCTCAACGGAAAGCGGCAGATGGACAGCCATCTGGTCACCGTCAAAGTCGGCGTTATAAGCGGTACATACCAGAGGATGCAGCTTAATAGCACGGCCTTCGGACAGGATAGGCTCGAAAGCCTGAATGCCCAGTCTGTGCAGAGTCGGTGCACGGTTCAGCAGTACAGGATGCTCCTTGATTACCTCTTCCAGAACGTCCCATACAGCGTTGGTAGCACGCTCTACCATGCGCTTAGCACTCTTAATATTAGTTGCTTCACCGCTGTTTACCAAACGCTTCATAACGAAAGGTTTGAACAGCTCCAAAGCCATTTCCTTCGGCAGGCCGCACTGATGCATTTTCAGCTCAGGACCTACAACGATTACGGAACGGCCGGAATAGTCAACACGTTTACCTAACAGGTTCTGACGGAAACGGCCTTGTTTACCCTTGAGCATATCGGACAAGGATTTCAGAGGACGGTTGCCGGGGCCGGTAACCGGACGGCCGCGACGGCCGTTATCAATCAAAGCGTCTACTGCTTCCTGCAGCATACGTTTTTCATTGCGGACAATGATATCGGGCGCATGCAGCTCCAGCAGACGTTTCAGACGGTTATTACGGTTAATAACACGGCGATACAGATCGTTCAGGTCGGAGGTTGCGAAACGACCGCCATCCAGCTGTACCATAGGACGCAGTTCAGGCGGAATAACCGGAACTACATCCATAATCATCCATTCAGGACGGTTGCCGGATTTCAGGAATGCTTCGGCTACTTCCAGACGGCGGATAGCACGTACACGGCGCTGACCGCTCAGCTCCTTCATTTCATGGCGCAATTGCTCTGTCAAAGCTTCCAGATCAATAGCTTCCAGCAGCTCTTTAATAGCCTGAGCGCCCATACCTACACGGATGCCTGCTTCAGGATATTTATCACGTTTTTCCATGTACTCAGGCTCGGTCAGCAGCTGGCCTTTAACCAGGTCGGTGCCTTCACCTGGGTCAAGTACAATGAAGCTTGCAAAATACAAAACCTTTTCCAGGCTACGCGGAGAAATATCCAGAATCAAGCCCATACGGCTGGGGATACCCTTGAAGTACCAGATATGGGAAACCGGCGCAGCCAGTTCGATGTGACCCATACGGTCACGACGAACCTTGCTGCGGGTAACTTCAACGCCGCACTTGTCGCAGATAATACCCTTATAACGGATGCGTTTATATTTGCCGCAATGACATTCCCAATCCTTAGTAGGGCCAAAGATTCTTTCGCAGAACAGGCCATCCCGTTCCGGCTTCAGGGTTCTGTAATTGATGGTTTCGGGTTTTTTTACCTCGCCGTAGGACCAGGCTCTAATCTGGTCCGGAGAAGCCAAACCGATACGCATAGACACAAAATTATTTACGTCGATCAAGAATCATTCGCTCCCTTCTCTTACATATTAGTCGGATCATCTAAGTCACCATCGGGATTATCGGTAATAGTGAAATTACCCATATCGGCAATGATGTCCCCAGAATCACTATCATCCTCGGTAGCGTCATTATCAGCATAATCATCAACAGGCTTTTCAGGTGCGTTTTCAACAACCTGGCCATTGATATCTAAATCAACCTCACGAGCGGTGGTTGCAATATCGTCATCCTCATCGTCGCGCAAGGAAACCTCTTCCTCATCCTCGTTGAGAACCTTGATATCCAGACCGATGGACTGCAATTCCTTAACCAGTACCTTGAAGGATTCAGGAATACCAGGATCAGGTACATTTTCGCCCTTAACGATTGCTTCGTAGGTCTTAACACGGCCAACAACGTCATCGGACTTAACAGTCAGGATTTCCTGCAGGGTGTAAGCAGCGCCGTATGCTTCCAGCGCCCAAACTTCCATCTCACCAAATCTCTGGCCGCCGAACTGTGCTTTACCACCCAACGGCTGCTGGGTAACTAAGGAGTACGGGCCGGTGCTGCGGGCATGGATCTTATCATCAACCAAATGGTGAAGCTTGAGGTAATAGGTCAGACCAACGGTAACAGGGTTATCGAAGGGTTCACCGGTACGACCGTCATACAGAGTGGTCTTAGCAGTTTTATCAATGCCTGCAAGCTCCAGTGCATCAGCAATATCCTGCTCATGCGCGCCGTCGAATACAGGTACGGAAATCTGTACTGCTTTTACGCTCTTGCCACCGAATTTATCAATTTCAACAGTTTCCGGCATACCATATTTTTCATAATCGTAGCCGTAGTGCTCTAATTTCTTAGCGATTTCGGAATTAGCCAGCTCTTCCTTGAAGGCTGCTTCAAATTCCGGAGTACCTTCTGCTGCGCCGGTTTTTTCAACGGCATTCAGCTTAGCTGCCAGGTTGGTAGTATCAATTTCCATACCCAGCGCACGTGCTGCCCAGCCCAGATGGTTCTCCAGTACCTGTCCGATGTTCATACGGGAAGGTACGCCCAACGGATTCAGTACGATATGTACCGGTTCACCGGTCGGCAGGAAAGGCATGTCCTCACGTGCCATAATACGGGAAACGACACCTTTGTTACCGTGACGGCCTGCCATCTTATCGCCTTCGGAAATCTTACGTTTCTGGGCAATATGTACACGAACCTGTTCGTTTACTCCTGGCGGCAGATCATCGCCGTTTTCACGGCTGAATACCTTAACGCTGACAATCTTACCTGCTTCGCCGTGCGGTACACGCAGGGAGCTGTCACGTACTTCACGTGCCTTTTCACCAAAGATTGCACGCAGCAGACGTTCTTCTGCAGTCAGCTCGGTTTCGCCTTTCGGAGTAACCTTACCTACCAGAATATCGCCAGGGCGTACTTCGGCACCGATACGGATAATACCACGCTCATCCAGATCCTTCAGAGCTTCGTCGGATACGTTAGGAATCTCGCGGGTAATTTCTTCTTTACCAAGCTTGGTATCGCGGGCATCACAATCATATTCTTCAATATGGATAGATGTAAAGATATCAGCCTTTACCAGATCCTCGTTCAGCAGAACAGCATCCTCGTAGTTATAGCCTTCCCAAGGCATATAAGCAACGATTACGTTGTGACCTAAAGCCAGCTCGCCGTGATCGGTAGCCGGGCCGTCAGCCAGAATCTGCTTTTCGGTAACCTTATCGCCTTTGAAAACGATAGGACGCTGGTTAACGCAGGTACCTTGGTTGGAACGTTTGAATTTCAGCAGCGGATATACATCCACTTCACCGTTTTCTGCACGTACACGGATTTCGTTGCCTACTACGCGGATAACTTCGCCGGCACGTTTAGCCAGAACGCAGACACCGGAGTCAGAAGCAACCTTGTATTCCATACCGGTACCGATAATCGGAGCCTGAGTGCAGAGCAAAGGTACAGCCTGACGCTGCATGTTCGCACCCATCAGAGCACGGTTAGCGTCATCGTTCTCCAAGAACGGAATCAGCGCGGTTGCGATAGATACTACCTGTTTAGGAGAAACGTCCATCAGGTCAACCTTATCCGGAGTAATGGAGAGGACATCATCCTTAGCACGGGCGGTAACACGCTCGCCCAGGAAGTAACCATCATCATCCAACGGTTCGTTGGCCTGTGCTACGATATATTTATCTTCTTCATCCGCAGTCATGTATCTGATTTCTTCAGTTACACGTTTATTTTCTTTATCAACAACACGGTACGGAGTTTCCATAAAGCCGTATTCATTGATAACAGCATAGGTGGACAAAGAACCGATCAAACCGATGTTAGGACCTTCAGGCGTCTCGATAGGACACATACGGCCATAGTGGGAGTTGTGTACGTCGCGGACTTCATAGCCTGCGCGCTCACGGGACAGACCGCCGGGGCCGAGGGCAGACAGACGACGTTTATGAGTCAGCTCTGCCAGAGGGTTGTTCTGGTCCATGAACTGGGACAACTGGCTGCTGCCGAAGAATTCCTTAATAGCAGCAACAACAGGACGGATGTTAATCAGAGCCTGCGGGGTAATAACCTCGTTGTCCTGAATGGTCATACGTTCTTTTACTACACGCTCCATACGGGAAAGACCGATACGGAACTGGTTTTGCAGCAATTCACCAACACAGCGTACACGACGGTTGCCCAAATGGTCAATATCATCGCCGGTGCCATGGCCATCCATCAGGTTCAGCAAATAGTTAAAGGAAGCAAATACATCCTCATTGGTAACGGTATGCATTTTTTCATCGATACCGGTGGTGAACATCAGAAGCATTTCTTCTTCATGGTTCTGAATCTTGACAGCACGCAGACCGCGTTCGTTATAAATGCCGCTTTCTGCAATCTTATCAAGATTTTCATCGGTCATCTTAGTGCCTGCCGGCAGGATGATTTCGCCGGTTTCTTCATCAGCAATAGCCTCAGCCAGTACGGTACCACTCAGGCGGTTGCGCCAGCCAAGCTTTTTGTTAAGTTTATAACGGCCAACATTAGCCAGGTCATAACGCTTGCTGTCGAAGAAGGTGTTTTCAATCAGCTGTACGGCGTTTTCCAGAATAACAGGCTCGCCCGGACGCAGCTTCTTGTAAAGCTCCAGCATAGCTTCATCTCTGTTAGTGGTAGTATCCTTTTCCAGAGTTGCCAGCAGCGCAGGATGATTGCCGAAGCAAGCCAGGATCTCATCATTGGAAGACAAGCCCAAAGCACGCAGCAGCACGGTTGCCGGAACCTTACGAGTACGGTCTACACGAGCAGAAATAATATCATTAATGTCAGTTTCATATTCAATCCAAGCGCCACGGTTAGGAATTACAGTAGTACCGTAAATCTTCTTACCGCTGGGATCCATAGTTACACTATAGTAAACGCCGGGAGAACGCACCAGCTGGCTGACGATAACACGTTCAGCACCGTTGATAACAAAGGTACCGGTATCGGTCATCAGCGGGAAATCGCCCATAAATACAGAGGATTCCTTAATTTCGCCTTTTTCCTTGTCTTTGAAAATCAGGCGTGCTTTAACGTTCATCGGTGCAGAATAGGATTCATCTCTCTCCTTGCACTCTTCAACGCTGTATTTAGGAGTTCCTAATTCAAAGCTTTCAAAGGAAAGCTCCAGATTACCTGCAAAGTCTTTAATAGGAGAAATGTCATGCAGAATCTCCATGAGGCCCTTTTGAACGAACCATTCGTAGGATTTTCTCTGGATATCAATCAAATGAGGCATTGCCAAAATTTCATTGATTCTCGCATAACTATACCGAGTCCTATCACCTACTGGAACCGGTTTAAACATGTAATTCCTCACCCCTTCTTGTATTATCAGCATACTAAACTTGGCAGCATCACTCCCGACAAAAAAAACAACAAGGTTCTTACCACAAGGACCTTGTCAGTTGTCTTCGATGAGCAGCCTCATCTTTCATTATAAGCAAGATACGCCGTTCAACCACTGACCCGGCAGTATTTGTTGTCAAAATTTACACCTGCAAAAATAATAATGATGTAGTATGATATGTTATCATAAATAATGCAAATTGTCAAGATTTAGCTCAAAAAAAAAAATTACAGACACCTCATTTTTATGGGTGTCTGTAATTTTATAGCCACGTCTTATTCAAAACGTCCTTTAAGTACAATCTCTTTATCCAGCAGAGCTACCTGGCCTTTAGCAAACAATGCGTCAATATCCAGGTTTTCGTCCAGAACCAACAGGTCAGCGTCCGCGCCAACTGCAACGCAACCCTTAACGCCGGTCTTGCCCAGCAGCTCGGCAGGTGTAGAGGTCAGCAGCTTAATAGCCTCTTCAAGCGGCAGTCCACGACGCACCAGACTCTTGATAGTCAGATGCAGATATTTAGGAGAGCAGTAGGTGAGACCAATGCAGTCACCATTTTCATTGAACTTAGGTTGGGAACCGAAAGCATCACTGCTCATCGTCAGGTGGTCGGTGCTCATGCCTTCCCAGCTCAGGATTTCCATAATCTGCTCTGC
>UMAY01003609.1_pt1 | contig 13324 bp, 9 predicted proteins | sample 1963831 | NCBI WGS metagenome assembly UMAY01 (sample SAMEA4835928, study PRJEB28245) | human gut metagenome | biome: gut microbiome; material: fecal sample | place: Denmark | collected 2008 | reverse complement strand
CAATTTGTAAAAAACTTAATATCATATGCTAAGTTGGAAAACATTGAAGCCATTCACCTTGATGTAATAGATAAGAACACACTAGCTGACAAGTTATATATCAGAGCTGGCTTTAAATATGTAAGTACTGAAAACATATTTTATGAGGTGGTTGGAAACAGGCAGTTTAGAATGTATGAGTATGTGATTGAGTAGAAAGTATTAGATATGCACATATAATGAGCATTATCTGCCTTATAGGAAGCTATAATGAAAAAATCATAGTAAAGAAGGAACGATTGTGAATATAAGATATGCAACAATGGCTGATTTAGACGATATTGCATCGGTCGAATCCGAGTGTTTTCCTGTTTTAGAGGCAGCAACTAAAGAAGAATTTGAGCAGAGAATAAAATATTATGGAAATCATTTCTGGCTTATGTTTGATGAGGGTAAACTCATTGCGTTTGTAGATGGTTTTGTTACGGATGAGGCTGATCTTACAGATGAGATGTATGAAAATGCATCAATGCATAATGAGAATGGTGCATGGCAGATGATTTTTGGCGTAAATACTCGTCCTGAATATCGCAGATGCGGATATGCGAAAGAGCTGATTAAGAAGGCCATCTTAGATGCCAGAGAACAGAACAGGAAAGGACTTGTATTAACCTGTAAAGAAAGCCTTGTTCCATATTATTCCAAGTTTGGATTTGTTGATGAGGGGATAACAGATAAATCTACTCATGGAAATGTCCTGTGGCACCAGATGAGATTGGATTTTAAATTAAGAAATAATGGAGTAAATCTTTCAGATAACAAAAATGTGACCGCAAACAAGAAATTTGCAGCCGACAGAATACTATCATATTTTAAAGAAGAGTGGAAGGTACTGCTTATAATAACAGTTTCAGGTCTTATATATAACTTTGGACTTTTGTTTGGCCCTTGGTTTGAGGGTAAGATGACAGGATGTCTTATAGATATATTAAGCCAGAATGCTGTATACAAGGATATGTTTATACTTGTAGTGTCATATATTGTATCTATTGCAGTTGTTCAGATATCAAGATATATAAAGCGTTTCTATGTGAGAAGATTTGCGAATAATGTCAACAGAAGAATGAAGAAGATATTGTATGGGACGCTTGTGTTAAAGAGCAAGACAGAACTTGAAAGTGAAGGTATGGGCGATATTATGACAAAGGCAATCCTTGATGTTGATGATTGTGCTGAGGGCATGAGAAAGTTCACAACAGAGGTGTTTGATACAGGAGTAGCACTGGCTGCATATGCAGGAATGCTGCTTGTATATGATGTAAGGCTGGCACTCATTGCAATGATATTTCTACCGATATCTTATCTGCTTGCAGAAAAGATGAAGATTATCGTACAGAGAACAGGTGCAGAATATAAAAGACAGTCAGGAATATTAAGCAATGCCACACTAGACAGAGCTTCTAATGCCATAACTTACAGGGTATACGGAAGGGAAGAGGACAGAAGAATTGCATACGAAGATAATCTTTCATCATATGAGAAAGCTGCTATCATGGCAAATATATGGAATTCTTCAATGACACCCTTATACAGGATTATATCAATGACAGGTATAATATTTATATTATATTTCGGCAGTAAAAATGTACTTGGAACGGGGTGGAAAAGCTGGGATATCGCGGCATTTACGACATTCCTTGCCTGTTTTATAAAGTTATCGGATAAGTCTTCAAAGGCGGCAAAGCTGTTTAATGCAGTTCATAAGGCACAGGTTTCGTGGAAACGTATTAAATCGCTTATGGTTATTCAGGATAAAGATACAGATTGTAAAAATCAGACATCAGGAAAGCTTGAAGTAAAAAACTTAAGTTTTACATATCCAGATGGAAAAACTGTATATAATGATATTTTCTTTACTGCAGAGCCGGGGGAGATTATAGGCGTTACGGGTCCGGTTGCCTGCGGTAAGTCAACATTTGGAAAGACCTTCCTTTGCGAATGTCCATATAAGGGAAGTATTAAGTATAATGGAAATGAATTAAGCAGTGTTGCTGATAATGTAAGGTCGGGAATAATAAGTTATCTTGGACACGACACAGAGCTTTTTAATGACTCTATTAAGAATAACGTGCTTCTTGGTGATGATTGCAATGTATCAGAATACCTCAAGGACGTATGTATCGATAAAGAAGTTGCACAGATGGAAAATGGAGTTGACACACTTATTGGTAATGGTGGTGTAAGACTGTCAGGTGGACAGGCACAAAGAATAGCACTTGCCAGAACGCTTTGTCATAAGAAGCCGGTACTTGTGCTTGATGATCCATTTTCAGCACTGGATATAAGCACTGAGAAAAAGATATATAACAACCTTTGTGATATAGCAAAGAATAATATTGTAATTATTATGACACATCGTCTGTATATGTTCCCTAAGATGGATAAGGTTATATGGATGGATAATGGAAAGGCAATAGTTGGAACACACGAAGAGATTATGTTACAGTGTCCGCAGTACAGGAAGTTGTATGAAAATGTCAGCACACAGATGAGGTAGACGTGGCTGAACATACAGAAAAAGGTACATTACAAAATAAAAATACCAACGAAAATAAGAAAAAGGAGTTGGATAATATTGAGCAGTAATAATGTAAACAGCACAGAAGCCAATAAAGCCGATAATTATAATATTAATAACGTTGATAATAAGAAAATGAATAACAAGAATTCACACAACGTAGTTTCAATAATATTACATACCATAATAAAGAGAAAATGGCTTTCTCTTGGAATTATAATTTCAGTATGTGGTGCGGTTATAACAGCTCTTTATCCACCACTTGTACTTGGAAAAATAGTAGATACACTCACAACAGGAAGTCAGATGCCTGTATATCTTGTATTTCTTTATATGGCATTTACAGTTATTGCAGGTCTTATGGAAGCCACAAGAGAAGGGCTTCTTACAATATTTGGGCAGAAGATAACACATGCACTTAGAAGTGGACTTATGGAGCATTTTGTAAGACTTTCTGCTGACTCACTTAATAAGCAGGAACCAGGTGCTGTTGTATCAAGGTTTGTAGGTGATGTTGATACAGTTGAGAACCTTTTCACATCGGGAATTGTAAGTATGTTTGCAGATGCCTGTAAGATAATAAGTATTCTTGCAGTTATCTGGTTCAGAAATAAAGGACTTGCAACAGTGCTTATAGTGCTTCTTCCATTTTTATTCTGGTTTACAAGACATATACAGAAGAATATGCTTGATGCCCAGTTAAAAAATAGACGAGCAGTCAGCCGTGCTTCAGGACATGTACCGGAAACACTTCACAATATCCGTACGATCCATAATCTTGGCAAGGAGAAGTATATGGAGAAAAGATACGATGAATATATAAGCGACAGCTACAAAGCTATGGAAAAGACCAACTTCTACGATGCCGTATATTCACCGGTTATTCTTATATTAAATGCAGTTGTAGTGGCGGTGGTTATGTTGTTTTCAGCCTCAGGCAATGCCAAAGTCCTTACACTTTTTGGTATGTCAGCAGGTACAGCAGTAGCAGTTATTAACTATATATCACAGATATTCTCACCAGTTGAAAGTCTTGGAATGGAAATCCAGACGATACAGTCAGCGATTGCGGGCGTGAGAAGAATAAATGAATTCTTTGAACTTCCAGTACTAGATAATAATGAAGAATTACAGACAGAAAAGACATTTGATAGTAAAAATGATACACCATATGTACAGTTCAAGGATGTAACGTTCGGATATGAGACTGATCACATTGTAATATCTGATAAGACATTTGTTGTAAACAGAGGAGAGCAGGTTACACTGTCAGGAAGGACAGGTGCAGGTAAGAGTACAATATTCAAGCTGCTTTTAGGTTTGTATAAGCCACAGAAAGGTTCTATCCTTATAAATGATATGAATTCAGCCGCGATACCAGATAACAGAAAGAGAAAAATATTCGGTTATGTTGAGCAGTCATTCCATATTGTTCCGGGAACAGTTAAAGACCAGATAACACTTTATGACAAGTCCATATCTGACGAAGCTGTTATCAAAGCGGCAAAGCTTACAGGACTTCACGATACAATTATGAACTTTGAAAATGGATACGATACCCAGTGTACACAGGAAGTGTTCTCGCAGGGACAATGGCAGTTGTTATCCATAGCAAGAGCTACAGCTGCCAACCCGGAGCTGCTTTTACTTGATGAGATAACAGCCAATCTTGATGCCAATACAGAAAGAGATGTTCTTACAGCACTTAAAGGTGTATCTGAAAACAGAACAGTTATATCAATATCACACAGGGTTACGGCAAGAACAGGACGTGTAATAAACTGTTAAATACAATATTTCATAATGACAATGCCGCCAGAATGTGATAATATTTTTCATATTGGGTAATTTAATGAATTAAAGTATATCAGGTGGACAAAGTGGAAGATATTATGTATAGCATTAACAGGCTGTTAAGCATTACGATTGGAAATAATAGGTCATATTTTGATGTGCAATATGTTAATATTGCTATGTTGGTCTGGGGTTGTGTATTCTGCTTAATAGCAGGGGTGGGAATGATTTTAAGTAAGAATTTTGACCGCCGTAAGAGGCTGTGGATGATACTTTTGCAGTTTGCAACAGCTGTTCTGTTGCTCAGTGATGCAACCGCCTGTATATTCAGAGGTTGGACGGGTATATTTGGATATTGGATTGTAAGGATAAGTAATTTTATAGTATTTCTTGACAATAATATAATATTATATTTGTTCCACAGGTATGTGTGCAGTTTTATTTTTACGGAACAGGAAGAAAGAACTTTAAAAAGAGCAACATTTATAAATATACTGTGTGCCGTGGCAGTAGCTCTGGTTATTATTTCACAGTTTACAGATTTGTATTACTATTATGATGCACAGAATGTATATCATAGAAGTGAAGGTTTTATAATATCTATTTTTATACCTGTAACAGGAATGATGGTAGAGATGTCATTTTTGATAGAATACAGAAAGAAATTAAGCAATATTACAATTTCTTCACTCGGTTCATATATTATTCTTCCAATTGTAGCGGCAATAATACAGTTCTACTTTTATGAAATTTCGCTGATTGATATAGCTATATGTAATTCAATGATAGTTATGTATATAACTGTTATTGGTGAACAGAACAGGAAACTTGACAATCTGGAACAGAAGCAGATTAAGACAGAGGCTGAACTTGAAATATCTATGGTGCTTAACCAGTGTATAGCAGAACTGACAACTGAAGCGGATATTAACATAGCTATACATAATCTTCTTGCAATTATTAATAATTATTTTGGTGCGGACAGATGTTATATTTTTGAAAATAATTACGATGATAATACAATGGATAACACCTATGAGTATGTTGGTGATAGTATTACAGCAAAGAAGGATAAGCTTCAAAAGCTTTCAATGAATATTGTAAGTTTATGGATGGAGAATTTTAAAGAGGAAAAGCCATATTATATAGCAGATGTCAGCAAGCAAAAGGAAGAACCTGTATACAATATGTTGCATGAACAGAATGTAGACAGACTTCTTGCAGTGCCATTAAAAAGAGATGGAAATATAATTGGATTTCTTGGAGTGGACAATCCGGTTAATCATTACGAGGATATGGCATTATTGTCTTCTATACAATATTTTGTTACTAATAGTCTTGAAAAGCGTGTGCAGCAGGATAGGATGCGTTATTTAAGTTACAGGGATATGCTTACAGGTTTGTACAATCGTAACAAATATATAAGCATTGTTAAAGCGGCTAAAGACCAGATACTTAAAAATGTCGGAGTTGCTTACATAGATCTTAATGGTCTGAAAGCAATTAATGATAATTATGGACACTCTAAGGGTGATAAGTTCATATGTACAGCAGCAGACACATTCAAAATGGTATTCCCGGATAATTCTTACAGGGTAGGTGGGGATGAATTTGTAATTATAGAGCAGAATATTGAGCGTGATAAATATGAAGAAAGAATTACAGCCTTGAAAAATATAATGCAGGATAAACAAGTAAGCATATCCATAGGAGTTCTGTGGAGAGAGTATGTTGACGATTTAGAAGAATTATTAAAGGCGGCAGATAAGCTTATGTATATGGAGAAAGAGATGTATCATAATAACAGAGAATAAAGTTAAAATAAAAGGGATTTGGGATACACCTTCCAAATCCCTTTTGTGTTCTTTTTGTGCTGTTAAGGGATTTATATTAAAAGTTATGATGGGTATGTATCCCCAGCACAAATATAATTATAAAATGTTGTTAAAACAGCATAAAATGCTTGTTACTTTGGAACAAATGCTTGTTGTTTGTTATATTGATTGTTATAGTCAGACCATATTAATCAATGCCATTTGATATTTGAATTCAGTGTTAATATCTTAGGCAGGAAAAGAGGTATAATATGGCTGGAAAGAAATTTATTAACGCAAAGTTAAAAGGATATAATGAATTACAGGAAATACTTGTTGAGGATGGAGTATTTAAGGCAATTGCACCACATATAGATGTAGATAGTGATTGTGAAATTGAGGATTTGGGAGGCAGGCTTACACTGCCACCATATGTTGACCCACATATTCATCTTGATTATGTATTCACAGCAAGAAAGCAGGGCGCAACTAACGGAACAGGAACATTATTTGAAGGAATTCAAAGGTGGAGTGAAACTAAATCAGATTTAACAATTGATGAGATAAAGGCAAGAGCAATAAAGGCAGTTAAAATGGAGGTGTCACACGGTGTCCAGTTCATAAGAACACACGCTGATGTAACTGACCCTAACCTCACAGCCTTAAAGGCACTTCTTGAATTAAAGGAAGAATTAAAAGATATTGTAACAATCCAGATTGTATCATTTCCACAGGAAGGAATGTATTCTTACAAAGATGGCGACAAGCTTGTTGAAGAAGGACTTAAAATGGGTGCTGATTGTGTAGGTGGTATTCCACATTTTGAGTATTGCAGGGAATTTGGTGAGAAATCAATTCATAAGGTTGTTGAATTAGCTGTGAAGTATGACAAGCTTATTGATGTACACTGTGATGAGAGTGATGACCCAATGAGCAGGTTTGTGGAGCTTCTTACTGCACTTTCAATTGTTGAAGGAATCGGACCTAAGACAACAGCAAGCCATACCTGTTCATTAGGTTCAGTAGATAACAGTTACGCATTCAGAATGATGAAGAATTTCAAGAAAGCAGGACTTAACTTCATTTCCTGCCCAACAGAGAATATATATCTTCAGGGCAGACAGGATACATATCCTAAGAGAAGAGGTCTTACAAGAGTTAAGGAATTATATGAAAATGGAATAAATGTATGCTTTGCACAGGATTCAATTCAGGATCCTTGGTATCCGGCAGGCAATGGCAATCTTATGAATGTGCTTGATAATGGTATACATATATCCCAGATGATGTCATTTGAGGAAATGGATAACTGCCTTGACCTTATAACTGTTAATGGTGCTAAGACTATGAACATATCAGACATATATGGAATTGAGGCAGGCAAGCCAGCTAACTTTATTGTTGTTGATGCCAGGAGCGAATTCGAGGCAGTATGCGAAAGAGCCGATGTTGTTGCAAGTGTACGTAATGGTGAATATCTGTTTAAGAAAGCACCAGTGGCTTTCGAGGCTTTGAGTGAATTTATGGCATAGATAAAGAGTGAATTATGATATAATATGACTACTTCGTAGTCACTTAGAAGTTTCTTCGAAACTTCGGATGCGTGAAAAAGCAACGCAGGGCATATGATATAATGAGCACAAAAGTGCTCATCTTAAAAGTTCCTTATGGCACTATAAATAATTATAATAATATGTAAATAATAATTACAACATACAATATAGGAGCAGCAATATGTTTCAATGTAAAGATCTTCTCACTCTCCCCTCAATGGCGAAAGCCAGAATAATAGCAGGAAAGAGTGGTTTGTCCAATAGAATAAGGTGGGTATATAAGCCTGAGAATATGAATTTTGCGAAGTGGGTAAAGGGACAGGAGCTTTTGATTATAAGCACGCCTGTTATACAGAGTAAGGATTTTGACCTGCAAGCAGTTATTAAGAAAGCTAAGAAGCTTGATATGGCAGGTGCATTGCTTCTTGTTGGCGATAAGTACATTGCCAGTATAGGCAGTACAATAATATCCTATTCCAATCTTAACGATTTTCCGATATTTGTCATATCAGGTGAAATTCCTCTTGTTGACATTTTTGAAGAAATCGGACACGCTATTGCGTATAATAAAGACTCAGATGTATTAAGTGATGATATTCTTTCAGGAATTATATTTGGAAAGGACATCAATATAGAAGCATTTTCTATTAAATTTGAAGAAGCTGGCTATGACATCAATGGTAATAACCGCATGTTTATGATTAATATTCATTCAGATAATAAGATAGAGAATTTTGATTATGATTTTATTATGAATAAGCTGAGGGACAGTTTTGCACAGAACAATGGAAGTCTGATTTTATCAAGATATGCTAATAACATAGTTGGCTGTTTTAATTGTTTGGAAAATGCTGATGATACACACGGTCTTATTAATCAATCTTACGAAGCATTATCTGAATATGTGCAGGGCAGGTATACGGATATAAAGCTTGTTATGGGAATTGGACGTGAATATAATGGAATATCACATTTGCAGAAAAGTTTTACGGAGGCTTCAAGGTGTGTAATCCTTTCGGAGAAGATACAGCTTAATGGAAGTGTGTTCTGGTATGAAGAAATGGGAATATATAACCTGTTCTCTGAATTTGGAGATAAAAAGCTTATACAGGACTTTGTTGACAGTACATTAGGCATAATTATTGACTATGATAAGGAGAATAATACGAATCTTTTACAGACGTTAAAAGCGTACCTTTGGAACAATAACAGCCTGCTTCACGCTTCTGAACAGTTATTTACGCATCGTAATACAGTAAAGTACAGAATACAGAGAATAACTGAGCTTACGGGCAGGAATTTTGATGATGCGATGACACGTCTGGAGTTTATGAATGCTTTGATATGTCTTGAGGTAAGATAGACATTTGTGCTGTGAGAACAAATGAAGTAATACAAGATTGTTATTAGAAGTCATAACAATAAAATATTTATAAAAGAATGTTGAAGTATATATGTCTTAGTGATATATTCTTGAACATAGACAAGAAGCAAAGGGGCTTCTGCTAATGGTAATATTAGCGGAAGCCCCTTTTTGTGTATTAGTAAAAATGTTAATCTAACTGGCAGTAAAGGCTGAAATAGAAATTACTAAAGCACATTCATTGTTTATCTTGCGGTATATAAAATGTACCGCTGGACGCGTCAGATATTAATAAATATTTATATAACAGGAGGAAATGATTATGAGCTACGGTCTTATAGCAGTAATAATTGTAATCGGTATTGTCATAGGTGCTATAGCTACTAAGAAATGTGAGCCATTTCTTATAGGCGGTTCAATTATAGGAGCAATATTTTTATATAAGCAGGATTTTATAACCGAATGGGTTAATACACTTGAAGGTGTTATGAGTGATGAAGCATACTTAATACTTGTATGTGGTTTGTTTGGAAGTATAATAGCACTTCTTACAGCCTCTAAGGGACATTTTGGATTTGCAAAGATTGTTTCAAAGATATGTAACAGCGAAAGAAAGACTTTATTCACAACATTTATATTAGGTGTAATTATATTTATTGATGATTATCTTAATGTATTATCAATAGGTACAGCAATGAAGAAGGTATATGATAAAGTAAAAGTACCAAGAGAAGCACTTGCATATCTTCTTGATAGTACAGGTTCACCAGTCTGTGTTATGTTCCCATTCTCATCTTGGGCAGCATATTTTGGAGCTATCTTCTTCGCACAGGAGAGTGTTCAGGCACTTGGTGCAAAGACCTGGATGGGAGCTTATATTAAAGCAATTCCATTTTGTATATATCCAATAGTTGCATTACTTATTGTAATTCTTTTCTCAGCAGGTGTATTTCCTAAGCTTGGCGGAATGAAGAAGGCTTATGAAAGAGTTGCAACAACAGGTAAGGTTTACAGTGATGCAAGTAAGAAGTACAATATGGACGATGGCGAAGGCGAACAGGACGGCAACATATTCAATTTCCTTGTTCCAATGCTTGTACTTGTAGTTGTAGCCTGTGTTACAGGGAACCTTGTAGTAGCACAGATTATATGTCTTGCAGTAACACTTGTTATGTATCTTGCAGAAAAGCTGATGACATTTACAGAATACTGGGATAATTTCGTAAAAGGATTTGCAGATATGCTTCCTATTATAATTCTCCTTATAGCAGCACTTACATTCCAGACGATTGCAAACCAGATGCAGATGACAGAGTTCTTCATAGATATTACACAGCCAATATTATCAGCAAAGATTTTCCCAATGCTTGCATTTATCATTACTGGTATATTAGCATTTATGATAGCCAATGCGTGGGGCGTATGTACACTTGTTGCACCAGTTCTTCTTCCACTTGGTGCAAGTGTAGGAGCCAATGCAATACTTATAATGGCAGCAATTCTTTCAGGTTGTGCATTTGGTAATCACGCCTGCTTCTACTGTGACACAACAGTTCTTGCTTCACAGGGTTCAGGTATTGATAACTTTGACCATGCGGTATCACAGCTTCCATATGTACTTATAGGAGCTGGAATAAGTATAATTGGTTTCCTTGTATTAGGATTTGTTATGTAAAATGTGTTAGTTTTATAAAATGTATATAGGAATTATAAGAATAATTTCAGAATGGAGGCAGTTATGAGTGATAAGAAATATGTTGTTACAATAGCAAGGCAGTTTGGCAGCCTTGGACGTCCAATAGCCAAGCTTATGAGTAAGAAGCTTGGAGTTGAATATTATGACAGGGATATAGTGGAGCAGGCAGCTAAGAAGCTTAATCTTCCAGTATCACAGATAGATGAACTTGAAGAAAAGGTTAAGAAGACATCAACTAATTCATATAAGAGAATGATGTATCCTCTTGGAACACAGTCAAGCACAGAGCAGGACAGAATATTTGAAGCCCAGCAGAATATTATGAAATTCTTAGTTGAGAGAGAAAGCTGTATAATAGTTGGACGTTGTTCAGATTTTGTCCTTTCTGATGAAGAAAATGCGGTGCATATATACATTTATGCTCCATATGAACAGAGAGTTAAGAACTGTGTGAATGATCTGCATTTAAGCGAAGAAGAAGCCAAGAAGATGATAAGGTCAGTAGATGAGGCAAGAGATAATTACCATATGCACTATGCAGGATTTCTTCCATCAGACCCTAAGCACAAGACTATAATGATAGACAGCAGCTCTTTGGGCGTTGAGGGTACAGCTGAGTATCTTGTGGATTTTATTCAGAAGAAATTTGATTTAAAAACATATACGCTTGACTAAGTATGTGTTATCATATGCGTAATCTAAACATTTATGGCTTACAATAGTTAATTTAATGAGTTGATAAATGTAACCAATAGAAAGAGCATATCAGGATAACCCTATGAAGATGAGTGTAGAACAGGCATATAAAATATTAGCAATACCCCAGTCTGCTGATATAAAAGCGATTAAGAAAAAATATAGAAAACTGATGTTAAAGGTGCATCCTGATTCATTAAAGTCAGGGAAGAATACATATCAATATAGTGCGCAGGAGATTAATGAGGCATATTCAATTATTATTAAGAATTTATCTGATAATAAAATATCTGGTTATTTCAATAATTCCAGCGATGATAGTTATTCATCAGAGTACACATATGATGAAGAATATTATCAGGACTATAATTCATATGCTTCCGATGGCGGTAATTGGGATGCACCTGTTAATGATAATGCGTATACAAGCCGTAATATATATCATTATGCAGAAGGTGCAAGAGGAAATATTACCGGAAGCTTTGTTATAGCAAAAGGCAAATATATCTGGACGATAGAAGAAGATTTTACATTATTCATAAAGAGTATATCAGAAAGCAGTGATAAGCTGTTATCAGGTATAGATAACAGAAGGAAAGGAAGCATATCGGATACAAGCAGGGCAGTTATAAAAGCACAGCTTGCATACCTTTTAGCCCAGCAGTATATAGATGCAACCTACACACTTAATGAACTTATCACACCGGTAAAGCAGAATAATGCACAGATATTTTATATAGACTCAATGCTTGAAATACAAGCTAATGCCCAATTTTTACGGGCAGGTATGACACTATACCCACAATCACTTAAAAATCACCGTCTATATTTAAAGACTAAATCGGGAAATGCCGCAGGCTATATATCATTCAGGGACGACAGGCTATATTACATAATAATTCCACTTCTTGAACAAAAAAGAGCACAGGTAAAAGTCCAGATTGCCACCAGGCAGGATAAGAACAACACAAGACACAATGTGAAATACAAGAATCTTGACTTTTGGATAAAAATTTCTGATAATAATTCAGGAACATTTCCTGAAAGCATAAATATGCAGATTGAGGAAATACTTACTAAATATTCTAAAATGTAATTGGAGGACAATCAATGAATAGACATATAGATAAAGCAATGCAGTTAAGAAATGAAACCCCGATGGTAAGCAACTGTGCCCAGACAATAATGAGAGCCTACGCCGATGAATTAGGAATGACCGAACAGCAGGCAGCAGCAATAGGCTGTAACTTTGGTGGCGGAATGAAATGCGGCGGAACTTGTGGAGCAATAACAAGTGCCCTTATGGTATTAGGTGCAAAAGGAATAGACTCCCCAGCCGTAATAACAGAATTCAGAAAAAGAATAGCCGCCAACCACGATGGCTTAACAGATTGCGTAGACCTTCTAAGAAACAACGCCCGGAAAGGCGGAGTAAAGAAGGAACATTGCGATAATATGATAAAAGAGTCCATAGAATTAATAGACGAAATCACCAATAAAGAAGATTAATGTTGCAAAATATTTCAACAAGTGATATAGTAATAAACAATTAAATAAAAAACAAATAGAGTGAATTTCAAAGAGTTCACGAAGGGGAGCACCACCACCGGCGCTTCCTTTCGTGAACTCTTTTTTGCGTGAGTAGCGATGAGAATACACTAACAAAGACACTTGCCGAACTCTGCTTGCAGAAGTGAGCAAGAGGCTTTGTTAGCGTATTCGAGGAGCACCGCGACAGTGACAGAGCGAAGCTCTGGAACGCGCTACTCACGCAAAAACAGTGGAGGGACGCCACCCAGCAAACCTTATCCCCTCAGTCAGCGACCCGCAGACAGAGGAAGCAAAGCTTCC
>UMAY01051169.1_pt1 | contig 13969 bp, 10 predicted proteins | sample 1963831 | NCBI WGS metagenome assembly UMAY01 (sample SAMEA4835928, study PRJEB28245) | human gut metagenome | biome: gut microbiome; material: fecal sample | place: Denmark | collected 2008 | reverse complement strand
TACTGAGCTGGTTTCCGAACTCTTCAATATTTACAATAGAGCGTTATACTGACCTGGTTTCCGAATTTTTCAATATTTACTGTGGAACGTTATACTGACCTGATTTCCAAACTCTTCAATATTTATAATGAATCGTTATGCCAATCCTTCTTCTGGGCTCTTCGGTATTTCAGCTAAGACGCTACGCCGATACAGCTACACTCCCACAATCCCAGGGCAGGACGCCCCGCGTCCGCTTCCGTCCCCTATCCGGGTTTTATCTTTTTTCCTGTCAGTTGGAAATATCAGCCAGAGGGAGAGGATATCGGTTCGGGCTGTTGCGGAGGAGGGGTGATACAACTTAGGTCCCGGGAGAGGGCGTTATTGCGGCAGGGTCAGCTGTTTGAGCCAGCGGCGAGTTCTGGCCCTGCCGCAATGGTTTTAGCCATCTCACGGAACCTTAGTTGTATCACCCGACGGAGTCCTTGCCCGGGCCGATATCCTCTCCCTCTGGCGCCCGGCTTTCTCCCCGTCTCACGAAGCCCTGCCCGAATCGATGCCACATCCCTCTGGCGTCCGGTATCCTATCCTGGCCGATATCTCCTTCCTCTGACGTACATTCCAGCCCACAAAAAAGAACGCCACCCCCGCAGCGTCCTTCCAACTCTCCTCTAATTCCCCCCAGAAATCTGCCTGAGCAGCTCAATATCACTAGCCTGAACCTTAATATTCGTAGTCAATTTCTCCCCCTCAGGACTAATATACGTCACCTCAAGAATACTCCCCTCACGAATCCCACGCTTTGAAACAGCACTGCAAAACGCCGGAAACTTCGGATGATTCTGTTTAAACGTATTCCAGGCATTCATAACCTTCATCATATTTCCAAAATTACCAATACCCATAAATAAACACTCCCTTTCACTATATACAGCCGCCATACCCAAAACGTACAGCGGCTGCCAAAACTCAATATAAAACTACATCACAAAAATTACTGTGCTCTCTTTTTGATATAATTCTTAACAATAGGTTTCACTCTATCCTGAATACCAGACGGCAGATGATAATAAACCCTGCGCAGGAAAGTCGGACGAGCCTGCACCGGAGCAGGACCCTCGATCTTTAATTTAATATCATCCTCGATCACCGGAGCAACCTTCACAGGAAACGCCTGATAAGTCTTAACTTCCTTCTCAGAGAACATCACCCCGTTAAGCCACTCATGGAAACGAACCTTCTCTGTTTCCATAATCCCATTAATCTCATTATAATCCGGATCCTGCAGAAACAGCTCATTCTTCATAATATCCAGAGGATTCGTCACCAAACGATTCTCAACATGGAACAGTTTTGTCAGAGAAGAAAATCTCGTCATACCCCTTTTCGCATTACCAATACCAGCAAACGGTTTACCATATATAAGCGCAAAACTCATACCATGGCAGGAATCTGTTAATACATAACTGCTGTTTTTAAAGTAGTAAATCCAATCCTGGAACGTAATATTCTCCAGAACCGTATCCATTCCCATTTTCTCTTTATTCTCCTGGAAATTCCATGGAGTTCCATCCAGAATATGCAATGTACGAAGACCCAACTTTTCTGACAGATACTTAATAACCTCTTTCTTCTCAGGAGTTGGATCCAAAATATAGGTAAGCATATAGGGTTCTGTCTCATTACGGTCAGATTCCGCCGCTATGTCATCATACACACTCTTATCTACCGCAAATACGGGATCCAAAACTCTGGTCGCATCTACACCAAATACCTTCTTCATCAGGCCAACTGCAGACTCCTCACGAACAGAAATTCCATCAAACCGTTTAAAATACTCACTGGCCATAATCCGCTCACGATCCGGTCGGAAATCACGATCATGTCCAAAGGAAGCGGATACCGCAATCTTCTTTTTCTCGTCACGAACAAAATCCATAAGAAAACTGTTTCCAAAATTGCGGGCAATACCATGATTCCATACCTGATCTGATCCAATAACAAAAGAATCACAGATATGGTTCAGCATATGCATCTCATTTAATCGATACCTTCTGCTCACATGGAAATGAGTATCTGCAAAAATACGGCTGTGATTACTCTTATCCAGCTCACGATCCTGGCCAACAAATCCCGGTTTATCGATCATAAGAGTAGACAAGCCCATCTTTTCCAGAATTTTAGACAGGCCATAATATGTCGCAATACTTCCGTAGTTACATCCAAACCACACGCCAAGAATACCTACATCATAACGGCCTTCCATACAATATTTAACCGCTTTATGCATGCTTGTGTAATCAAGCATTTCAAAAAATCTTCTTCTCTGGGAATGAACCTGCATTTTCTCACCAAAACGGTTTTTCTTGACAGCAGCTTCCAGCGGCGTTTTCTCAATGCGTTTTACACTGTCTTTAACAGACTCCAGAACTGCCGCTCCCTTTGCATTATTGGCCAGAACCAGAGAAGTACCACGTCCATCATTAAGATCTCTCTTATACAGGGAAATCCCCCAGAAATCACCCATTGTAAGATCTCCCTGACGCGGGAAAGAAGCATACTTGCAGCTCTCGCATGTTCTCCTTAAGAAAAGACTTCTTGTAAATCCCAGAACAAATGGGTCAAACTCTATTCCGCCTACATATTTCTTTCCGTTTTTAAATACAGCCTCACAGGTTGTACAATTATATCCATAGCGTTTTGTGCGGAAATGAAACTCTTTCAGATTTTCTTTACCAAATGTTTCGTCAACATAACGTTCAAATACTTTCTCAGATGGAGCACCATGACACATCAGGTCAACTGTAAGAAGATTTTCTTCTTCACCGCCAAGATAAGCTTTTAATCCAGCAACCTGACAAGGTGTTCCTGTAAAAAGCACCTTTTTACCTTTCCCAAGAAACTCTTTAACTTTTGGGAAAATATCTCTCAGGTCACTCTGGACATATTTGGAACCACGCATAGGAACAAACTCTTTTTCATTTGTAGCCACTGTATGGAATACCTTAAAATCCTCATCCATCACAACGCCACAGACAACTCCGCCCTGTGCAAATACAGAACGTGCAAGTACTGTAAAAAATCCGCCGGAACTGCTGTCTCTTCGAACGTTATCTTCCGCCCATACCGCATAACTTTCCGGTTCCGGAGCATTGCTCATATCTTTTGGACAGATGGATGGACAGATTTTTCTGCATTTTCCACATCCTGTACATTTTTCTTCGTCTACAACAGGATAGCGAAAGCCCTCTCTATCCTGTTCCATTGTAATTGCCCCGAAAGGACAACTGTAAACACACGCACTACAGCCATAGCACTCTGTTTTCTTTAAATCCCCTATATGTTTTACACTCATTTATCCATCTCCAAATATTTTCTCCAGAAACTTTCTGAAGTGAATTCTTTTCTGTGGTCTCTGTATTCTTTTTCAAGACGTACATGGATCTTCTTGTAACGACTGAAAAGTTTTCGTTCCCTGTTAAACAGTTCAAAGAATCTTTTCTTGTCCATCTCCCTGTACGCACCCATTTTCAGATGTGGATTAACCGCAAGAAGTCTTTTTCTGAAAAAGTATCTGTGCGGTGTATAATACCAGTCATAGGCAATCGGCACAGTTCCCTTTTTCAGCCATTTTTCTGGCCAGAAATGACCATTATAAGTAATTCTGTAGAGGAATGTCTCCAGTGATTTACGCGGAAGATCCTGTGCATAAACGCTGTATACTTTCGTCGGTGCTTCCGGGAAATTAGAAAGCGGCTCCATTTTCTCATTTTTCTGAGATTTTTCTTTCAGGAGCTTCTCCCCCTGATTCTTCATAAAGAATTTATATCCCTTCATATAATCCTCAACTGCATCCAGAAGAAGCTCTGCACCGTCATAATTAAAACGAAGCAGATTTACACGGACCAGCTTGCGGATACGGGTCATAATATCCGCATTCTGGCATACTCCGCTGGCAGCCTGAAGCATCAGGGTGTTTCTATGCACCTGATAAAATTCCATTGCGCCGTTGAACTTGTTGGTGAATCCCATATGCCAGATACAGATACCACTGAGTGTAATAAACTTCGCCTTGTTTCTAAGGCTGTATTCAACATCATCTCCACGTACAAATACCGGAAGAGGCAAATTATCTTTACGCACAAATTCCATAGGGATACAACAGTACCACCAGCCTGCATAAGCATTCTTCGGCTCATGGATCATCTCTTCACAGCGAAGAACATCTTCAATCTTTCGGGTATCTACCCTGTCTTTCAGTGGGCCATAAGTTCCCTCATGATCCATAAATCCTACATCTTCATACAGGAAATTCATCTGCTCATAGAAAAGCATCGCTCCACTGATAAAATGATGTTCATACTCCGGACGAATGATCTTCAGAAGATTATAAGTACGGATCAGACTCTCCGGAAGGATCATAACATCATCATCCATAAGAAGAACATGGGTCGGTTTTTCCTTATGATCCATCGCTTCCAGCATACCTCTTGTAAATCCGCCGGCTCCACCTACATTAAGGTTCGGATGTACCATTACGTGCTCTGTCTCAATCTCTTCTGCCGGAAGTGTACGGCCATTGTCTACCACATGGATCCACAAATTCTCTGCAAGGCTGTCATTACCCGCAAGGACGGTCTCTTTCAGAAGCTGAATGTTCGGAAGGATATAGTCTTCTTTCTTAAATGTTGTTGTACAGAGATGCAGTGATACATGACGCATCTGGTCTTCCTCAATCTCTGTGATATACTCACCACTATAGATTACACAAATACCATGTGTATGAATTTCGAAACCAGCCAGCATCAAATTGTTCTCCGGATATTCAAGACAGATCTCCTGTGCTTCTTCTGCTGAGATTTTTGCTCTGCGGAGAACTTTTCGGATATATTGTGTATCTTTCTTCTCATAACCTGTAAGAAGGATCTCCATTTCTCCTTTTACACGTAATCTCAGAATCAGTTTTTCTGCATATGTGTATGTTTTCCATTTTAAAAGAGAAATCGAGTTAAAATAGGTACAGAAATCAATTACCTGACATGCTCCCAAAACAATCGTCTTATTCTCTCTGTCGTATACCGGACGGCTGCTTTTAAAGAACATCTCCCAGTATGCTTCCAGTCTGTCATTGTCGCAGAACAGGATATTCTGCAGTTTATAATTCTTACTCATCTTTATTAATCTCCAAATAATTATTCCAGAACTCTTCTGTTATTAATTTCTTCCAGTTCCTGCCGTAGCTCTCCCTGGCTCTTTCAAAGTACCTGTCTGTTTTTCTCAATGCCAGTAATAAATATATGCTCAGACGTATAGTTTCCGGCAGATTTTTGTCTGCTCTGAGACAAAAGCCTGCAGAGTCCTCATAAACAATATGTTTCTTTTTTGCCACAGTGTAAACGCTAACATTTGGTGTCGTGTAAAATACATTCTTTTCTTTTTTGTCCAGTTTTTCCAGTTTTGGAAGTCGACTGGCCACCTGTTTATGAATTTCCACTCCATCCGTGTTTTCCAGCCACTTTTCTCCCTTCAAGAAATCCAGCATAGCGCAGATATTCAGATAAATATAGTCATACCTTCCTCTTAAAAGATTTCCTGCCGTCCATTTGACAAGAAATTTTTTCCATTGGCGTTTATCCCAGTCATCATAATGGATTGCATTTAAGATCGCCATATTTCGAATATCATAATACTCTCCGATCTGAGGAAGTTTCTTGGTGACAGCTTCATGCCACACACCGATTCCATTGAGAGTCATCAGCTTACCCATACGAATTCCATATTCGATATCATCTCTGTGAATAAAAACAGGCAACGGAAGACCCTTTTCCCGGATTGCGGATACCGGTATACAGCAATACCACCAGCCACCATAATCCCAGTTCTGAGATTCCGTATTCTTAAGAAGAGCATCTCTCTTTCGCAGATCCATATTCTGGCCGCATCCCTGAATCCTTCCTCTGTTCCAGAAAGCTCCACATTCAAACTGTTTCCAGGGAATATCTCTTTCAATAAGGGAACCACCCAGCGGTGCATCCTGCCATTCTTTTTTTACGGAAGATAAAAACAGCATTGTTTTCGTCAGTACTTCCGGATTCAGGACAATATCATCATCCATGAGGATCACATGAGTAAATCCCGGGTCTTTCAAAGCTTCGATCATTCCTCTGGTAAAACCACCAGCACCGCCACAGTTTCGGTTTGGTACAAGATGGACCCAGTCCGGAACCATCTCCTCTGTCAGAGTATTTCCATTATCTATAAGAAAAATCCCCGGCCGTTCCTCCAGATCCATTCTGGAAATCCGTTCAAGATTACTGATAACTTCTTTTTCACGGCGGCAGGTACAGATCACCACTGCCGGCCGAACTGCCTGCTGCACTTCAACTGCCGACTGAAAATCAACATCATAAAGAACTCCGCCCTGCGCCAGTCCTTCTACGCAGATCCAGAAAGCTGCTATATTTTCAATAACATCTGACACTTCAAAAACTAGTTCGTTTTTAATATCTGCCGCAGTCCTGCTTTCTTTTTCTTCATCCACAACCGTTCTGCTTCCATCTATATGGCACAGCAACACCCGGCAGTTTCCTGAAACTGTAACTTTTATCCGCAATCCGTCCAGCTGTGCATACTGCGACCACTGTTTCGGGTAAAACCCGTTAAAATACGTAAACAGATCTGCTTTCTCATTTTCCGGTACGGATAATGATTTTTTTTCACCCTGCTGTACCTGAATTCCTCCCGTACCTTGATAATAAAGTCCGTAGTTTTCTTCTGCACAGTCCGGAAGCATCATTGTCTGCACTGTTCTATATTTCATTTAGTTTCTCCCTCAGTCTCATGATAAAGTGTCCCGGATAGTATAACAGATATCTGCTCTTTCTGATAGCCCATACAAATTTATTTTCGACTGAATTATAGATATTTGGATAACACTCACGAATTTTCCCATCCATTCTGCGCAGTCTGTGGCACATTTTCACAGAGCAGGGAAAACTCAAATAAATCTTGAAATGGCTGCTCAGAACATTGGCAATTCCCTTTTCAAGATACACAAGATACTCCCTGTCAGTTCCCTCTGATTCTTTTTTGCGATAGTACTTCAGAAGACTCTTCAGAACTTTCTCATGATTCCGGTGATTTTTACGCATTTTTTCCAGAGTCATACTCTGTCCCTGCCGTCCCAGTCTGTACATATATACAAACTCATCCAGAAATACGATAGTCCTGACTTCCGGGATCGGATACATGACAAACTCCACGTCTACATAATAACAGTTCTCATCGATCCGCATACCTGTTCTGCGGACCAGCTCTGTTCGTATGGTCATGGAATGCATTTTAACAAACGTTTTTTCCGCAACATCATGAAAATCGTATTTTCTGCCATATTCCACCCCCTGAAAAGGATGTCTGTTCTGAACACTTCTTTTTCCGGTCTGTTCATAGACCCAGAAAAAATTGGTCCACACAATATCTGCTTCTGCCTTTTCAAGATTTTCCACAAGTGTGACAAAGCCTTTTTCGTTTACCCAGTCATCACTGTCCAGCACTTTCACATATTCCCCAACTGCATTATCCATACCTGTGTTGATTGCAGATCCATGGCCCCCATTGGGCTTACTGATCACCCGGACGGAATATGGATGTGCTTTTGCATATTCCATCGCAATCTCTTCAGACCGGTCTGTTGAGCCGTCCAAAACTACCAGAATTTCTATTTTATCCAGAACTTCTTTAATCATCAGTGATTCCAGACATTGACGGATATATTTTTCCATATTGTAGACTGGAATAATTACTGACAAAACCTTTTTCATACTTTCTTACCTCATTATATATGAAATCGCATCACGGATTCCGGCAACATATACCAGTTGAATTCCCCTGATGCTCTCTGTAGCTGCCCGGTTCACCTCCGGCAGGATCACAGTTTCAAACCCCAGTTTCTTTGCTTCCTGCACTCGCTGACCAGCCATACTGACTGCCCTGACTTCGCCGCTCAGGCCAATCTCGCCAAAAACCATTACAGAATCAGGGATCACAATATCTTTTGCACTGGAAATGATTGCCAGACAGATTCCCAGATCAATAGCGGGCTCCGTCATCTTCATTCCTCCGGCAATATTCACATAAGCATCCGAAGCAGCAAGATGGATTCCTGCTTTCTTCTCCAACACTGCCATAAGGAGATTTACACGATTAAAATCCGTACCAACTGCTGTTCTTCTCGGAATTCCAAAATTGCTCTGACACACCAGCGCCTGAATCTCCACCAGAATAGGCCTTGTTCCTTCCATGGAACATGCAACCACAGAACCGGATGCATTCTCCGGCCTTCCATTTAGCAGGAATTCTGAAGGATTCCTTACTTCTTCCAGACCTGTATTCTGCATTTCAAAAACTCCGATTTCATTAGTGGAGCCAAAACGGTTCTTCACCGCCCGCAGTATCCGGTAAGAGGCATGTCTGTCTCCCTCGAAATAAAGCACAGTATCTACCATATGCTCCAGCACACGGGGACCTGCTACATTTCCCTCTTTTGTCACGTGACCGACAATAAAAATGGATACGCCCATACCTTTTGCGATCTGCATCAGAACATTCGTGGATTCTCTTACCTGCGAAACGCTTCCCGGTGCAGACGTGATATCTTCATGAAACATGGTCTGAATAGAATCTACAACTGCCACATCCGGTTTCGTCCGTTCAATGATCTCACGGATATTCTCCAGATTAGTCTCACACAGAAGTTTCAGTTTATCATTAAAACTTCCAAGTCTGTCCGCCCGCAGCTTAATCTGGCGCAAAGATTCTTCACCGGAAATATATAATACAGACACGCCCTGTGAAGAAAGGTTCCTGCAAACCTGAAGCAGTAATGTAGACTTTCCGATTCCAGGATCTCCGCCCACTAAAACGAGGGAGCCAGGAACAATTCCTCCTCCCAGCACCCTGTCCAGTTCACCGATCCCACAACTTTGGCGTTCGTCAGCCGAAAGACTGATATCTCGCAAAATTACAGGTTCTGTCTTTTTCTGTGATATCTTTGCGTTGGAGGAAGCTGACTTCTTGGATGAAACAGTTTCCTCTACAAATGTATTCCATGCCTTACATGCCGGACACTGTCCCATCCATTTGGCTGATTCATATCCGCATTCCTGGCAGAAATATACTGTTTTTTTATTTTTTAGCATTTTACGATTTTTACTTCTGCTTTGGTGTTCGTATCCAGCTCAACGCTGAAAGAAAGCTTGCCGCCCAGGTTCGTAGTCATAGTACCTGTGCTTGCTCCATCAATAAATACCTGATATTCTGTCTCAGCCTCAAGCTCAACTGTGATCTGAGAATCCTCAAATCCCTGTACTTCAAAACTCATGGTTGTTCCATCCTGCTCAAGATGGAATACGCTTGTTCCCGGAACAGACTCATATACGAACATTCCATTGCGCTCAAGCTTGGTGATCTCCTTGTATGTTTTTACTTTATACATATCTCCCTGATACTGATAATCCGACAGTTTGGATTTCTGATTTAACTCATAATCTCCAAAACTGATAGTACCGTTATCTTCTGTACGGATCAATTCCTGTACCACTGCCATGATCTTATGTCCTCCTGAAATTCTTTTGTTGTATCATTACGATGATGTTAATTATAACTTATTTCTTTTCTTTTTGCCATAGGAAGTGAAAAAAATCTTATACTTTTCAAAAAACGGCTTTTTACTCCTGTGATTTCTGGGATACAAAACAGATTTTTTTATCTTTCACCTTTACCTGTACAGTATCTCCGGCTTTGATCCGGCCTTCCAGAATCTCTGTTGCCATCTCGTCTTCAATCTTCGTCTGAATTGCACGGCGAAGCGGTCTTGCGCCGTATTTGCTGTCAAAACCGGCATCCGCGATAAGATCTTTTGCCGCTCCTGTGACTTTCAATGTGATATTCAATTGTTCCTGACATCTTTTTTCCAGGTTTTTCAGAAGAATAGTGACAATCTTGCGGATATTTTCTTTATTAAGAGAATGGAATACCATGATCTCATCGATTCGATTGAGAAATTCCGGTTTGAACATCCTTCGTACTTCTTCCATTACTCCGGATTTCATCCTGTCATAATTCTGTTTTTCCGTGTCTCCGGACATAAATCCAAGATGTTTCGGTTCCATGATCATCTGTGCTCCGGCATTAGACGTCATAATAATGATCGTCTGTTTGAAATCCACTTTCCGACCATGGGCATCTGTAATATGCCCATCATCAAGCACCTGTAAAAGAATATTAAATACATCCGGGTGTGCCTTTTCGATCTCATCAAAAAGAATTACACTGTACGGATTTCTTCTGACTTTTTCACTGAGCTGTCCGCCTTCTTCATATCCTACATATCCTGGAGGAGAACCAATCATTTTAGATACACTGTGTTTTTCCATGTATTCAGACATATCCACACGGATCATTGCCTGTTCACTTCCAAACACTGCTTCTGCCAAAGCTTTGGAAAGTTCTGTCTTTCCAACCCCGGTAGGTCCCAGAAACAGGAAAGAGCCAATTGGTCTAGCCGGATCTTTCAGACCAACTCTGCCTCGTTTCACAGCCCGGGCAACTGCTGACACCGCTTCATCCTGACCGATCACTCGCTTTTTCAGAACTTTTTCAAGATTTGCCAGGCGTCGGGATTCCCCTTCTGTCAGACGCTGCACCGGGATTTTCGTCCAGTCAGATACAATATCTGCAACAGCCGCTTCTCCAACTACAGGAGATTTCCGCCTGTTTTTACGCTCAGCCTTTTTGCGGAGTTTTTCAAGCTCAGCCTCTACGCTGTTCTGTCTGGCCTGAGCCTTTCTGGCGCTTTCGAGGTCCGCGTTTACAACGGCCTGTTCTTTTTCTTTCAGGATCTCATGGATTTCTCTTTCCAGTTCTTCTGCTTCCGGGGACGGATGATATCCGGCAAGCTGAACCTTGGATGCCGCTTCATCAATAATATCAATCGCTTTATCCGGAAGGAACCGGTCATTGATATAACGGACTGACATTTTTACTGCGGCCTCCAGTGCTTCATCCTGAATTTCTACCCCATGATGTTTCTCATAATAAGGGCGCAGGCCTTTTAAGATTTCAATTGCTTCCTCTTCATCAGGCTCTTCCACCATAACCGGTTGGAATCGCCGTTCAAGTGCAGCATCTTTTTCGATATATTTACGATATTCCTCCAGAGTCGTCGCTCCGATCAGCTGGATCTCTCCCCTGGAAAGAGATGGTTTCAGGATATTGGACGCATCCAGAGCTCCCTCTGCTCCACCTGCCCCGATGATCGTATGGATCTCATCAATAAAAAGCAGGATATTCTGCTGTTCTCTCACCTCATCAATGACATTACGGATACGTTCCTCAAACTCGCCTCTGTATTTACTTCCGGCTACCATTCCGGAAAGATCCAGAACCACTACTCTTTTATTCTTCACAGTATCCGGGACCATTCCGGTAACGATCCGCTGTGCAAGACCTTCTACAATAGCTGTTTTACCGACTCCCGGCTCTCCCGTCAGACATGGATTATTCTTGGTCCTTCTGCTTAAGATCTGGATCAGTCTGGCAATTTCCTTATCCCTTCCTACCACCGGATCAAGTTTACCTTCTTCTGCCATCTCTGTAAGATCACGGCTGTACTGATCGAGAGTCGGTGTGACACTGCCATTTCTTCCCCTGGAAGCTTTCACTGCCTGAAATTCTTCTGCAATAGCATCACTGTCCATCCCCATAGCTGTAAGAACTGCAGCATAAAGTTTCTGGATATTCGCTCCCATTGTATACAGCAGCCTTGTACCTACACAGTCTGTTTCCTTTAACATGGACAGCAGAAGATGCTCCGTACCTGCCTTTTCAAAATGCATGGCCTCCGCCTCTATATAGGCATTTTCCAAAACTCTTTTCGTCCTTGGGCTGAATCCCGGCTGCTGTGCAGTTAATATATTTCCCGGCGGTGCGATCAGCTCGTCGATCAACGCCATAGTCTTATCCGCCTGGATTCCAAATTCTTCCAGCACTCTTCCGGCAGTTCCTTCTTTTTCTTCTACAAGCCCGACCAGCAGATGCTCCGTGCCAATATAACTATGTCCACAGGAGCTGGCTGCCTGTTTTGCCAGAGCAAGAACATTCTCTGCCTGTTTTGTATATCGTTCCTGCATGATGTCTCCTCCTATCTGTCTGTGTCATACTCGTCAAAAATCTCATCCACCAGCTGATGGACTTCTTCTCTTGTTACATTCTTACAACAGCCCCATGCCATTGCCACCGTCAGATTCTGTTTCATTTCTTCCAGTGCTCTGACTTTATCCGCATCAATGGAAATCACTGCACCCTTCCGTCTGTCGATGGTTACAAACCCTTCCTGCCGGAGCAGTGCATATGCTTTGTTTACTGTGTGCATGTTGATTCCCGCAATACTTGCAAGCTGCCGTACAGAAGGCAGAGCATCCCCCTCATGAAGCCTTGATGTAGCTATCCCCATTATGATCTGATTGGTGATCTGCATATAGATCGCCTCATCACTGTTAAAATCGATTTCTATCACCATCGGGTAAATCTCTCCTCTACAACAGCAAAAGGCTGCACAGTTTTATCCTGGCAGCCTGCTGTAATTTTTGTTTTTATTTACTGATTCCTGCAATTTTCTCAATCTGCTCTTTATTCAGGACCAGATTGATGCCCAGCGGATTTATTACATATGCATTTGCCTGTGGAATCATCAGGCTCGGAAGTTTGTCTATAGTCACTTTTGCAACTCGGAGATTCTTCCCTCTTCCAAATTTCTCAAATTCCATAACGTCTGTAAACACAGGCTGCATGATCTTGTCCTCTTTGTTTTTCAGATATGGAATATGAAGCTTTCCGTCTTCTTCCTGCTCTGCATTGATCGCGATCAGGAATTCTGCTTTCCGCAGATTAGCAATAAGTTCTTCCTCAAGCTCACGGATATTCTTATGCTCTTCTGCTTTCACCGGGCGACGAAGCTCCTGCATAAAATAGATGCCTGAAAGTTCCAGAGAAGGATTCAGAAGCGGTCTTCTGGAAGGATCGATCTGGCTCATATCTCTCTGAGTCGCAATCCTCTCAAGTTCAACTTCGGTCTGATTCTCTCCGTCGATCCAGAGTACACTATTTACTCCGATCGCATACAGCGTACCATACAGTCTCGGATAATCTTTTTTTTCATATTTCATACCCATAAGAAGGATCTTATCCTCCAGGAGCTGTTTTCCATATTCTTTGATTTCTCCTTCGGTAGCAAAAATCCTTGCCTGGTCATTAAATGTTTCCTCATCACAGGTCACATACGGAAGTTTGGTTGCCTGTGAATACGCAACAAATACTTCCTCCCTGTTTCTGAGTTCATGAATTGCTTCTTCTACACTGATTCCCATTTTTCTGTCCTCTCTGCCTCATCACTTGGATGCGACACCTCATCAAAGAAAATGGTTACTTCCTGTTGTGTCCTGTCAGCATCCAGCTTTATTATTATGTGTAACTACTCACTGTGTTTCATAGTTGTTACTATTGTACAATGAAACCCCTGTTTTCGTCAAGCTGTGCCTGTGAAAATTGACGAACTTACGCCTCGTCGATCGCTTTTCCGATATCGTGGCGCATATACTTGTTTGAAAAACTGATCCATTCAGTGGCAGCGTATGCATTCTTTCTTGCTTCTTTCAGTGTTTTTCCTTTGGCAGTGATGCCAAGGACACGGCCACCGTTTGTGACAATCTGGCCATCTTTAAATTTGGTTCCGGCATGGAAACAGTAGTATCCGTCTTTATCCTTGAAGTTTTCAAAGCCCTGGATCGGAATTCCCTTTTCATATTTTACCGGATATCCATCGCTTGCAAGAACGACGCATACTGCTGCGTTATCCTCGAATTTCAGATCAATCTGATCCAGTTTTCCGTCTACGCAGGCTTCCATCACCTCAATGATATCATTCTCCATACGT